>ERZ1027095.753-NODE-753-length-9669-cov-12.470044_pt1 | contig 9669 bp, 9 predicted proteins | sample MGYA00519409_ERZ1027095 | MGnify/ENA primary metagenome ERZ1027095 (study PRJEB26926, sample SAMN06164650) | human gut metagenome | biome: ENVO:00009003; feature: ENVO:2100002; material: ENVO:00002003 | host: Homo sapiens | place: USA | collected 2012 ... | reverse complement strand
GCTCGGAGATGTGTATAAGAGACAGGCTGTGCAGGGGGTGCTCCGCTTTCTGGGCCGGGGCGGCGGGCAGGTATTCCCCGCCCGGCTCACCGTGGCAGACACAGCGCTGGATGTCCGGGCCTTCTGCGACACCGGCTTTTCGGTGCAGGAGCCGCTTTCGGGCCGGACGGTGGTGCTTGTGCGGTTCGGTGCCGTGCAGAGCCGCCTGCCGCCCGCCCTGGGTACTTATCTGGAGCAGCACTTCGCTGGGGCCGCTCCCCTGCCCGTCCCGGCGCTGGGGGTGCGCCTTGTTCCCTGCACCACCGTGGCCGGGCACTGTATCCTGCCGGCCGTCCCGGCCAGCCTGTGCTGCACCGGCTCCCCCGCCGGGCAGGGCAGGGCCGAGCACCTCTATGCCGCCTTTGCCGACCTCCCCCCGCCGCCTGATGGGTGGGAAGTGCTGGTGGGGAGCGAAACCGTCAGCAGCCTGGCGCATGGGTAGGCTGCACTTCCATACAACCTCTTCCTGTTTCCGCCGCTGGCGGCGGTCGTCGTTGTTGCCTAACAGGTGAAAGGCAGAGCTTACGGCTCAACCCCCCAGTCGCCTGCGGCGACAGCCCCCGCTAATAGGGGGCCCTTGGCATGGCGCAAAGCCTATCCTCTTTGCCAAGGCCGCCCCTACTAGGGGCAGTGGCATCCCGTAGGGATGACGGTGGGGTTTGACCCCAGCTGCTGCTTACGGCTCAGCCCCCGCTAGTAAGGAGCCCTTGTCAAAACCAGAAACCTCTCCTCTTCGCGAGAGGGCTTCACAAAGGAGGAACCGCCCTTGCATCATCTGCTTTCACTTCTTTGCCGTCTTTATTACTTTCTGCTGGCCCCTTCCGCCGCCCACTACATCAACGGCGGGCCCAGCCTGCCGCCGCCGCTGACACCGGAGCAGGAAAAGGCCCTGCTGACCCGGATGATGGCAGGGGATGCCGCCGCGCGCGATGACCTCATCACCCACAACCTGCGTCTGGTGGTCTACCTTGCCAAAAAGTACGAGAACAGCGGTGTGCCGCAGGAGGACATGATCTCCATTGGCACCATCGGGCTGATCAAGGCGGTGAACACCTTTACGCCCGCACGGAACATCAAGCTGGCCACCTACGCCAGCCGGTGCATCGGCAACGAGATCCTGATGTACCTGCGCAAAAGCTCCAACCGGCGGCAGGAGGCCAGCATCGACGAGCCCCTGAACACCGACGGCGACGGCAACGAGCTGCTGCTCTCGGACGTACTGGGCAGCGACGAAAACCTTGTAGGCCTGCAATTGGAGCAGGCCGCCGAGCGCGCCACCCTCCGGCGCTCCGTGGAGCAGCTGGCCCCCCGGGAGCGGCAGATCATGGAGCTGCGCTTCGGCCTTGTGGACGGCGTGGAGCACACCCAGAAGGAAGCCGCCGATGCCCTTGGCATCAGCCAGAGCTACATCTCCCGGCTGGAAAAGCGGATCATCCGTCAGCTGAAAGAGGTGCTGGAGCGGGAGTAACCCCACCGACATCCCTGCGGGATGCCACCGCCCCTAATAGGGGCGGCTTTGGCATAATGGGTAACTTTATGGGTACTGCCAAGGGCCCCACTATTAGGGGGGCTGTCACGCAAAGCGTGACTGAGGGGTTTAGTCTCCAAAAAGTTCCTCGTATTCCCCGCACGTTCCGTGACCATACTTCCGGTATCAACGTAACCGGAGGTTCGGGGGATGTACAACAAAGTGGAATTATGCGGGGTGGACACGGCCCAGCTGCCGGTGCTTTCCGAAGCGGAAAAGCGGCAGCTGCTCACCCGGGCGCGGGCAGGCGATGCCGCCGCCCGGCAGGCCATGATCGAGGGCAACCTGCGGCTTGTCCTGAGCGTGGTGCAGCGGTTCGCGCAGCGGGGGGAGAATCTGGACGACCTGTTTCAGGTGGGGTGCATCGGACTCATCAAAGCCATCGACAACTTTGACCCGGCCCAGCCGGTGCGGTTTTCCACCTACGGCGTGCCCATGATCATCGGGGAGATCCGGCGCTTCCTGCGGGACAACAACGCCCTGCGGGTCAGCCGCAGCCTGCGCGATGCCGCCTACAAGGCCATGCAGGCCCGGGAGACGCTGGAAAAGCAGCTGGGCCGGGAGCCCACCGTGGACGAGGTGGCCCGGCAGGCAGGACTTTCCCGCCGGGAGGTAAACGCGGCGCTGGAATCGGTGGTGGAGCCCATCAGCCTGGAAGAACCCCTTTACACCGATGGCGGCGATGCCATGTATGTCATCGATCAGGTGCGCGACCCGGACAGCGAGGACAGCTGGATCAGCGGGTTGGAGTTCCGGCAGACCGTGGCCGGGCTGACCCCGCGCGAAAAGCGGATCATGGAGCTGCGCTACCTCAAGGGCGAGACTCAGATGGAGGTGGCGCGGGAGATCGGCATCAGCCAGGCGCAGGTCTCCCGGCTGGAAAAGGCCGCGCTGGAGCAGTTCCGGCACAAATAAACAGGAGAGCGGCACAGGCCTCCCTGCACCGCTCTCCTACTTTTTGTATTTGCGCCTGGTCGCCGCCCCGCCCCGCAGATGGCGCTCGGCCTTGTTGCGGGCCAGCACGGCCTGCACCCGGGCAAACAGGGCCGCATCCACGGCCCGCAGGCGGGTGGATACGTCCTTGTGCACCGTTGATTTGCTGCACCCGAATGCCCGGGCGGCTGCCCGCACCGTGGCACTGTGCTCTGCAATGTACTCTCCCAGCAGCGCCGCCCGCTGCTCCGGCTCCACGTTCATCCGGTCACGCCTCCCCTGTTTGCGGTCTCCCTAAAAAATATGAGCCAGCGGCCGCCAATATGCCCGCCGGGGCTTGACATTTGGGCGCTGGCCGCTATACTGGGAGCTGGACATAAAAACAGGGGCGCTGAAAAGCTGAGATCCGCACCTGAGCGGAGTACCCTCGAACCTGATCCGGGTAATGCCGGCGTAGGTAGTTTGCGGAAAGGTCCACCCTCTTCACAAACGAAGCCCATGCGCCTGCCTTTTTGTGCAGGTGCATTTGTTTTTGTGTACTATTATCTGAGAAGAGGAATCTCCCATGTCAAAAACCTATTCCAAGACCCGCATTCTTGTGGAGTGCGCCCTGATGATCGCCATTGGCACCGTGCTGAGCAACATCAAGTTCTTCACCCTGCCCAACGGCGGCAGCGTTACCCTGCTGAGCATGCTGCCCTTTGTGCTGGTCTCCTTCCGCCACGGCGTGAAGTGGGGCCTGTTCACCGGCTTTGTCAACGGCTGCCTGCAGATGCTGCTGGGCTTCTGGGCACCCCCGACCCCGACCTTCCTGTATTTCCTGGGTGAAGTCCTGCTGGACTACCTGGTGGCCTTTATGGCGCTGGGCACTGCCGAGTTCTTTGCCCGCCCCTTCAAGAACCGGATGGTCGGCGTGGCCGTGGGCACCTTTATGGCAGGCTTCCTGCGCTTTATGTGCAGCTTCCTGTCCGGTGTGCTGGTCTGGGGCAACCTGAACGAAGGCCTGTCTGCCTGGACTTACAGCCTGGTGTACAACGGCAGCTACATGCTGCCCGAGACCCTGCTGACCATGGTGGCCGCCGTTCTGCTCTGCCGTGTGGCTCCGCAGATCTTTGACCGCCAGCACGCAAAGGGTTGATCCATCCTCACTTTGTTCCGCGCCCTGCCCGGCTCCGTGTCCGGCAGGGCTTTTTTGTTATTGCAAACTTTTTCAAATTGGGTGTTGACAACCGCCCGCCCGGCTGGTATAATAATTCACGTCGCAAGACACCAACCGAATATGTGGGGGATTAGCTCAGCTGGGAGCGCCAGCAACCGCATGTGACGACCCCTCAACGCGAGAAAATGACAATTTAATCAAAACCCCGGAAACTCAGTAAAATCAAGGGTTTCCGGTTATATGGGGGTATAGCTCAGCTGGGAGAGCGCTTGAATGGCATTCAAGAGGTCAGCGGTTCGATCCCGCTTATCTCCACCAAAACAATAACTCACACAGTCAATGCTGTGTGAGTTATTGTTTTATCCAAGAAGAATATGAGGACGAACACTCAGTTAAAAGATGTGTTCCTAAGCCCGTGCAAAAAATGCACGGGCTTTTTTTATTTTCAATGAAGTAACAAGATTGGAGGTTTACAGTGGGGAGTAAATTTTTTGAGGAACTATCCCGGTGTCTCGGAAAGGAGCAAATTGAATCCCTCAGCAAAGAGGACAGGCAGCTGGAGATTTTTCTCCATGGACAGCCTGTCCTCTCTGTTTCTCTTGGGAACGAAGTATTTATGCTTCCGTCTGGGAGCAAGAATCCAGAGGCCAACGAGCTGTATCACAGGGTCGCCATTGCAGCCGACAGAGTATTTGAATATGTGGAGGCTATGGAAAACACCCCCCTGCTCCGTGCTCGTGGTCTTGACAATAAGTTTCATCTGCTTGCGGATTTCGGCGGGGCTGTGCTGGCGGGCAGAGAGCGAGGCACCGGCCGGGGCTATGAGTTCGTTACATGGATCTGGGATTATGAAAGGGTCGGCGTCAGCCATGGGCACTATTATGAGGATGATTTTGCAGGAGCCAAACGGGACTTCGCTGTCCGCTCTGGTCTGATCCCCAAAGCCAGTCTCTTCTCCAATGAGGAGTTGACAGAGATTTATCGTGCAACGGATCATCTGTTGGCAGAAGACCCAAATTTGAATGACAAACAGATAAGAGCCATCCAAGAAGCCAGAATTAAAATCGAGTTCTCTGTCCCTGACCTGGACACCCAATTGGAACACAGACAGGATTATAGCCCTCAGATGGAGATGTAGGGCTCGGCATTGGAGGAATACGATGAGAATGAATGCTGTGTTATCAAATCCGAAGCATCCCGAGTACGGACAGTTTACCGTTCCCCTCCCAATCCCGCACAACCAGTATGACGGAATCATGGAGGCGCTGAATGCGATGGACATGGGAAATCCCCTGGCGAGGGACTGCCAAATGGATGAGATCCTTGGTGAGTATCCCATCCTGAAGCGACTGGAGGGAAAACCTGTCAATATCGACGAGCTGGACTATCTGGCCAAGCGGCTGGACAGCTTCTGTTATGCACAGGAGGGCGCTCAGTTCCAGGGCGCGGCGGTCAGCTACGACTATTCCGACATGACCGACCTGATCAACCTGACCTTTTCCTGCCAGCAGGTCACGGTCATCACAGATTTTTCTGATTTAGAGCAGGTCGGCAGAGAACATTACATGGTGCTGAATGGCGGCTGCGCCAGCAAAGAGGAGCTGGACAACCTGGATGGCTATGAAACTGCCCTGCTCCTCATTGATGAGGGGGACGGAGTTGTCACACCGTATGGGGTGGTTTATGACAACGGTATGTGCCTCTCGCAAGTCTATGATGGGTGCCATTTTCCGCAGTATTTCTATGAGCCTCCCCTGCTGACCCTGACGGTACAGCAGAGCAAGGACGCTCCCAAAACCTGGCTGTATCTGCCCGCGCCAGACCTCCAAATCAAGCGTTCCCTGATTCGGGCAGGGATCGTTGATCCGGCGGATATGGAGCTGTCATTTCAGGCAAGCGAGTTTCCGGACGCCGTAGACTGTGTTTTGGATATGAAGTCAGAGAGCCTGGAGGAACTGAACAAGCTGTGCCGGTCGATCCAGCAGCTGAGTACCGATGAAATAAAAAAGTTGGGCGCGGTGGTGGAATACGCACAGCCGGAAACCGCCGTGCAAGTCAGGCAGCTGGCAGAGAATCTGGAGCAGTTTGACTATGCCCCTGGTGTCCAGAATGTGGAGGAATATGGCCGCTACATGATTCAGAAATCCGGCAGGTTTGAGTACGACGAAAATCTGCGTGATTACTACGATTATGCCCGATACGGACTGGAGCGCATGAATGCGGAGGAAGGACGGGTCGTAAAGAGTGGATATGTTTCCTATCATGGGGTACTCACACTGGAAGAACTGATGATGGACGGCCCTGCGGAGCAATACCAGCGGAATCAAGGCTTTAATTTTCAGATGACCTAAGTTTTTTCTGATAGACTTTCCGCTATCGTTGTGGTATTGATTGTGTTCATAAAATAATGGAGGTGAACTAAATGATGTGGCAAACACAAACGACAATAGAATATCCCTTTGCGCTTCGGCCCGCTTCCATTGAGGAGGCGGGCCTTTTCTATTCCCAGATGGACGAGGCCGAGGATGCGGTGCTGGGAACAGTAGGCCATATACGGATGGACTTCGGAGCTTCCGGAAAAGAGTTCTACCACACTTGGTGGCCCCACAACGGCGACCAGTTCAACACGGGGGAATTCAAAGACGAACTTCAGAAGTTTGTAGATATGCTCCGGGCGGATGGCCCCCTTACGAATCTGGCTTCGATGAGAAACTACTGCTACCAGCACGGCGGTAAGATCACCGAGGACAGCCGATGCTTCGGCTATATCGCGGAGACGGAGCACTACCGCTACTGCCTGCGCTGCACCCCTTCCCCTGGGGAATACCAGGGGTACCTTTATTCCTACGACCTGCGCCAGCAACGGATGGCCCAACAGGCAAAGCCTGTGGGTCGGATCACCTACGCCAGTGGTGAAGAACAGACCCTCACAGATGCCCAGAAATACTTGGACACCATTCGGGAGGAACTTCAGTATCAAGCCACCACAGGCTTCCGCTATGAAACGCTGACGGACGATCCCGCAGTGCGGAAGGCCGTGGACGACATTCTGCTGGACTTTGCTGGGGAGGAGAACCCCCGGAGAGGCTGCAATTATGGCTTAACAGAGGCTGGAAAACAGGCGCTCCAAGAAGCCGCCGATCCCGACCGTCCCCACACCTACGCATGGTTCGTGATGACCGACTGCAACATCCCCGGAGAGCAAATCTACCGGGGCCTGACCTTGGAGGAGGCCATCCGCACCTACCTGGACAGTGACCGGCCAGAGAAACGGCTGGGCGTCACCAAGGACGGTATCGCCACGGTGGACTTCGTGCGTTTCCAGAGCGGTGAACAGCAATTCTTCACGGATCACGAAAAAATGGAAAGTTTCCGGTCGGACCCCGTGGTGGCAGAGGCGGTGGAACGACTCAATCAGCAATTAAATCAGTCGGATATTGGAATAAGAATGGGAGGGATATAACTGAGTACGCGGAGCATTATCGCAAAGCAGTTAGACGAGGACAAATATCTGACCATCTTTTGCCACTACAATGGGTATCCAGATGATAACGGCGTAACATTGGTGGAGCATTACAATACTCCAGAGCGTGTTGACGCACTGCTCGCATTAGGTGATTTGGAACTCCTCTATAAAAAAATAGAGCCTTCTCCGCAGACACCCCATACAGCAGATGTTCCACAGCCTGGGGTAACAGTCGCTATGCGGAGGGATATGGATCTCAGTGGCTGTGAAGCGGTCGTAATGACCCGTGAAGAACTGATTGAACCGGAATACGAAGGAATCGAGTATACCTATATATTCAGCCAGGACGGGAAGTGGCTCTACTTCCCCGCAGGTGAGGAGTACGAGTGGCGGGAGCTGAAAGAGGATCTTGAGAACGACACGATCCATCTCGCAGAGCCGGATGAAGAATTGATGGAAGTACTCGGACTGTCTGGCGAGGATTGGGATGAATCTTCCGAAGAAGATGATATTGAACTGGAAATGTCTGGAGGGATATAAGTGCAAAGCGTACCAAGAGAATGGCTGGAATTCCTGCGGGAGCAGTATCCTAAAGGAAGTCGTGTTCGGCTGATAGAGATGGGCGACGACCCTCACCCCGTTCCCCCTGGCAGTATGGGAACGCTGAAGTGCATTGATGACGACGGCCAGTTCCATATTCAGTGGGACAATGGCAGCGGTCTTGCGCTCCGCATTGGCGAAGACCGGTTCCAGGTCTTCCGCCCGGAACCCCAGACTCTGAAATTCTACATGCCGCTCACTGCCCAGCTTTATTGCTACGACAGCTGGGGCGATCTGGAGGAGTACGGAGAAGCTCTGAACGGAAGCGAACTGCGGGACTATGAGGTGCGTATCCATGAAGCTCTGCTTGAAAACCGGATTCCGGAAGAAAAAAGCCGCGGCCTGATGCGCTGGTACGACAAGCAGGACGGCGTGAACGCAAAAGTGCAGTCCGTGGTGTTCGACGTGGAGAGTCGGAACAGGCAGCTCTGGGGTGTGGCCGAGTGTAAGGTGACCGGAACACTTCTTCCGGAGGAAAAGGAAGCACTGGCTGAGTATATCTCCGGCCAGGCTTCGGATGGTTGGGGTGAAGGCTTCGAGCAACGGTCCATTAAGCTGGATGAGGGTGAACTCTATGTGAGCCTCTGGGGTTCTAAAAACTGGAGCATCCAGACAGAAGAAGAAAAATTCTCGCCAGACTCCCTCACTCGACTGCCTGACATGTGCTGGTCAGTTCTCCCTGGTGAGGGGACGCTTATCTGCATCAAGCGTGGCGAGAGTGGCTACTACCCCAGCGACTGGAGTACCAAAGACCGGTCACAGAACCGCTATCTGGCAGACTACAACAACCAGCGCCGGGGCATCACTCCTGCTCAAGAGCAGGCCATGCTCACCGGTAGCATGTTCGGTTGGGATGTGCCGGGAGCAGATCCCAAATGGTACGAGGAGCATCAGGAACCGGAGATGGGAGGAATGACCTTTGGATGAAAAACTATTCAGCGTCTATCTGACATCCACGGACTACAGCAAATTGGCCTATGCCAAGCTGGATCTCCCGGCCAGCCCATGGGAACTGCTGGACGCACAGGACAAAGTACGGCTCCCAGAGGGAGATTCCTTGTATTTGGAGATCACAGATTACCGTGACTTTGAGGTGCTGCGCTCCAGTCTTGTATGTTCAGCAACAAACCTGCTGGAACTGAATGACCTGGCAGAACGCCTCTCCAGGCTGAATGGGATTCAGCACATCGCCTTTGAAGGACTGGTTCGGGTGGAACTCCAGAAGCAGGAACCCATCACGCTGAAGTGCCTTCGGGATCTGGTGGAAAGCGTGGACTGCTGCCATGTGGTGGAATCGGTGATGTCGGATGGACAGCTGGGGCGATTTTACGCGGAAAATGGGTTTGTGCCGGAAGTAGAAGGACTGCCGGATGCGGTATTTGAACTTCTGGACTTCGAAAAAGTTGGGAAAATGGCGCGCATGGGCGAAGGCGGCGTGTATGTGCCAAGCGGGATCTCCGACCTGGGCGGCTATGTGATCCAGCACTCCGACCTGAAATCGGCGCCGGAAATCACCCTGTGTCAGCCTGCCGAGCCGGACTATACGCTGCACCTGCGGCTGTCGGCGCACCATGACGAACTCCCATTTGGCGGGACCGATGTTGTGGAACTGAAGCTTCCCGCCGAAGGCAGTGTTTTGGAGATGGCGGTGCGCTGTTTGGGCTATGTTGACTGGGGCGAAGTAGAGTGCGCCTGTCTGGACTGCAAAGTCCCGCAGCTCAAGGAACACATCACCAGCGCAGTACCATTTGAAACCATTAAGCAGCTTGGCGATGTGCTTACCCAAATGTCAGCCGAAAGCCTCTCCGCCTACAAGGCACTTCTTGCGGCGACTGAGTGCCAGGACATCGAGGTAGCTCTGGGTCTGGCGGAACAGCTTGACGAGTATATCCTTTCTCCCCGCATCGCAGCTCCCGAAGATGTCGCAATCGAGGAATTGACCAT
>ERZ1027095.752-NODE-752-length-9671-cov-5.139663_pt1 | contig 9671 bp, 4 predicted proteins | sample MGYA00519409_ERZ1027095 | MGnify/ENA primary metagenome ERZ1027095 (study PRJEB26926, sample SAMN06164650) | human gut metagenome | biome: ENVO:00009003; feature: ENVO:2100002; material: ENVO:00002003 | host: Homo sapiens | place: USA | collected 2012 ... | reverse complement strand
TGTGTATAAGAGACAGCCTATATATTATGATAGTATACTATCAGCTGTGTGTGGTTATTCGCATACGAAGTGAAAGCTATATTTCACATTTTGCCTAAGACAGCAGGTCCCGAAAGGGTTAAAGGTAATACGCCTACCGAGGACAGACTTGTATTTTAAAGTGTGTCAGTCTGGAAGTACAGATTGATGATACAGACTTTAGAATATATTTATCAGTTTATTCAGTCCTTCTGTCATAGCGGCAGGAGGGCTTTTTTGATAGCCTGATACATTGTACGTCTGGGCAGAATATTATCTGGAAACAGATACTAATCTAACAGGAGGTAAATATTCATGGCAAAAGTAGAACTTAAGCAGCCTATTGTAGACGAAATCAAAGCAAGCTTAGAAGGCGCTCAGGGCGTTGTGGTAGTTGACTACCGTGGCTTAACTGTTGAGCAGGATACACAGCTTCGTAAGCAGTTAAGAGAAGCTGGTGTCGTTTACAAGGTTTATAAGAATACTTTAGTAAAGAGAGCAATCGCAGGTACAGAGTTCGAACCAATGACAGAGGCTCTTGAAGGACCTAACGCTATTGCAATCTGCAAGGATGATGCTACAGCTCCAGCAAGAGTTTTAGCTAACTTTGCTAAGACAGCAGAAGCACTTGAACTTAAGTGTGGTGTTGTTGAAGGTACTTACTATGATGCTACAGGAATCGCAGCTATCGCAAGCATTCCTTCAAGAGATGAACTTCTTGCTAAGTTCCTTGGAAGCATCCAGTCACCTATTACAAACTTTGCCCGCGTTATTAAGCAGATCGCTGAGAAGAACGAAGAGGTTGCATAATATCGCAGCATAAAACGATTATCGACGAGGCTGCCTGAAACTTATCAGACAGACTACGAAACTTAATTAAAGACTATAAAAAGGAGATTATAATAATGACTACACAGGAAATTATCGAAGTTATTAAGGGTTTATCAGTATTAGAATTAAACGATTTAGTTAAAGCATGTGAAGAAGAATTTGGTGTTTCTGCAGCAGCAGGTGTTGTTGTAGCAGCAGGTGCAGGTGCAGGTGCTGCAGCTGAAGAAAAGACAGAGTTCGACGTTGAGCTTACAGAAGCTGGTGCTAACAAGGTTAAGGTTATCAAGGCTGTTCGTGAGATCACAGGTCTTGGCTTAAAGGAAGCTAAGGAAGTTGTTGATGGCGCTCCTAAGGTTATTAAGGAAGCTGCTTCTAAGGAAGAAGCTGAAGAAATCCAGAAGAAGCTTGAAGCTGAAGGCGCTAAGGTTACTCTTAAGTAATTTAAAACCAGAGGATTACAACTTTAATATGGCAATATGATGAAAAAACACTTGATTTTTTGAGTTATATTTGGTATATTATAATAAATGTGAAAAAGTTCCAGTTGTTTTATTGACAGCTGGGACTTTTTTTGCTATTATGGATAATGCACTATTATGGTATGGTGTGCATAGTTTTTGTACGCATATCTATAATGTAATAAATTAATGTAAAGAAAACTAAGGGGTGAAACGTCAATGGAGAAAAACAGAATACGTCCAGTAAAGTCAGGCAAAGCGATGCGTATGAGTTTCTCAAGACAGAAGGAAGTTCTTGAGATGCCTAACCTTATTGAGGTGCAAAAAGATTCTTACCAGTGGTTTTTAAATGAAGGCTTAAAAGAGGTCTTTAACGACATCTCTCCAATTGCAGATTACAACGGAAGGCTCAGTCTTGAATTCGTTGATTTTGCATTATGCGAAGAGGAGAGAAAGTACTCTATAGAAGAGTGTAAGGAAAGAGATGCTACATATGCAGCTCCACTCAAGGTACGTGTAAGACTTCATAATAAAGAGAATGAAGATATCAGCGAGCATGAAATCTTCATGGGTGACCTTCCTTTGATGACTAAGACCGGTACATTTGTAATTAACGGTGCAGAACGAGTTATAGTCAGCCAGCTGGTACGTTCACCTGGTATTTACTATGATATACAGAAAGATAAGTATGGAAAGATATTCCTGTATAGTTCTACTGTTATTCCTAACAGAGGTGCATGGTTAGAGTATGAAACAGATGCTAACGATGTGTTCTATGTTAAGGTTGACCGTAACAAGAAGGTTCCTATAACAGTTCTTATAAGAGCACTTGGTTTTGGAACTAATGCAGAGATTATTGACATATTTGGTGAGGAGCCTAAGCTTCTTGCAACTATGGAGAAGGATACTTCTACTAACTATCAGGAAGGTGTGCTTGAACTTTATAAGAAGTTAAGACCAGGGGAACCTTTGTCAGTAGATAGTGCTGAAGCACTTATCTCAGGCATGTTCTTTGATCCTAGAAGATATGACCTTGCAAGAGTAGGCCGTTATAAGTTTAATAAGAAGCTTTCTTTCAGAAACAGGATTGCTGGACATGTTCTTGCAGAAGATGTAGTTGATGGCAACGGTGAGATTATCGCTAATGCAGGCGATAAGCTTACAAGAGAAACTGCAGAACAGATCCAGAATGCTGCTGTACCTGCTGTGTTCTTAAAGGCAGAGTTAAAGGCAGCTGATGGTTCAGTACGTGAAAGAGTAGTTAAGATATTATCTAACCTTGCAGTAGATATTACTAAATGGGTAGATATTACAGAGGAAGAAGCTAAGGAACTTGGTGTTAACGAGTATGTTTATTATCCAGTTCTTTCACAGATATTAGCGGATAATGAATCACCTGAGGATATCAGGGATGCTATAGAAAAGAATGTGGCAGATCTTATTCCAAAGCATATTACAGTTGAAGATATACTTGCATCTATCAACTACAATATGCATCTTGAATATGGTATTGGAACTAAGGATGATATCGATCACCTTGGTAACAGACGTATAAGAGCCGTAGGTGAACTTTTACAGAATCAGTTCAGAATCGGTATTTCAAGAATGGAAAGAGTTGTACGTGAAAGAATGTCAACTCAGGATTTAAGTGGTATATCTCCACAGTCACTTATAAATATCAAGCCTGTAACAGCAGCTATCAAGGAGTTCTTTGGTAGTTCGCAGCTTTCTCAGTTCATGGATCAGAACAATCCATTATCTGAGATTACACATAAGAGACGTCTTTCAGCACTTGGTCCTGGTGGTCTTTCAAGAGATCGAGCAGGTTTCGAGGTTCGAGATGTACATTATACACATTATGGAAGAATGTGTCCTATCGAGACACCAGAAGGTCCTAACATCGGACTTATCAACTCTCTTGCATCATATGCAAGAATCAATGAATATGGTTTCGTAGAAGCTCCTTATCGTATAATAGATAAGTCAGATCCTAAGAATCCAAGAGTAACTGATGATGTACGTTACTTTACAGCTGATGAGGAAGATGATTACCATGTAGCACAGGCTAATGCTGAGATTGATGAAAATGGATATTTCGTTAAGAATTCAGTATCTGGACGTTACAGAGAAGAAACATCTGAGTTTGATAAGAGCATGATTGATCTTATGGATGTATCTCCTAAGATGGTATTCTCAGTAGCTACATCTATGATACCTTTCCTTCAGAATGATGACTGTACACGTGCCCTGATGGGTTCTAACATGCAGCGTCAGGCAGTACCTCTTCTTATGACAGAGGCTCCAGTAATAGGTACAGGTATTGAAAACAAGACAGCATGCGACTCAGGTGTGTGTGTTGTTGCAGAAGAAGATGGTGTTGTTCTTTCTTCTGAATCTAACAGGATTCTTGTAAGAGAGACAAGCGGTAATGTTCATGAGTACAAGCTTACTAAGTTCTCAAGAAGTAACCAGAGTAACTGCTATAACCAGAGACCTATTGTATTCAAGGGTGATGAGGTTAAGGCAGGAGATGTTATCGCTGATGGTCCATCAACATCTAACGGAGAAATAGCACTTGGTAAGAACCCTCTTATCGGTTTCATGACATGGGAAGGTTACAACTACGAGGATGCTGTTCTTCTTAGTGAAAGATTAGTAAGAGATGATGTATATACATCTATCCATATAGAAGAATATGATACAGAAGCAAGAGATACTAAGTTAGGACCAGAAGAAATCACAAGAGATCTTCCTTCAACAGGTTCTGATGCTGTCAAGAATCTTGATGAAGATGGTATTATCCGTATAGGTGCCGAGGTAAGAGCCGGTGATATCCTTGTTGGTAAGGTTACTCCAAAGGGAGAAACAGAGCTTACAGCTGAAGAAAGACTTCTTAGAGCTATCTTCGGTGAGAAAGCAAGAGAGGTAAGAGATACTTCACTTAAGGTTCCTCATGGTGCTTATGGTATCGTAGTAGGCGTTAAGGTATTTACAAGAGAGAATGGAGATGAATTGGCTCCTGGTGTTAACAAGAATGTCCGTATCTACATTGCGCAGAAGAGAAAGATTTCTGTTGGTGATAAGATGGCCGGACGTCATGGTAACAAGGGTGTCGTTTCAAGAGTACTTCCAGTAGAAGATATGCCATTCCTTCCAAACGGACGTCCACTTGATATAGTACTTAACCCACTGGGTGTGCCTTCACGTATGAATATCGGACAGGTCCTTGAGATTCATTTAAGTCTTGCGGCAAAGGTATTAGGCTTTAATGTAGCAACACCTATCTTTGATGGTGCTAACGAAAATGATATTATGGATACACTTGATATGGCTAATTCTTATGCTAACCATCCTTTTGATGATGATGAGCTTGCAAAGGAAAAGGCTGAAGCAGAGGCTGCAGGTGAAGAATATCCAGCAGATATGACAACATTTACAGCTGAATATAAGGATCTTTTAAGAGATGATGTATTTGAGTTCCTTTCAGATAACAGAGCTCACAGAGCAGAGTGGAAGGGTGTTCCTATCGGAAGAGATGGTAAGGTAAGACTTCGTGATGGTAGAACTGGTGAGTACTTTGATAGTCCAGTTACTATTGGATTCATGCACTACTTAAAGCTCCATCACCTTGTTGATGATAAGATCCATGCACGTTCAACTGGTCCTTACTCACTTGTAACACAGCAGCCACTTGGTGGTAAAGCACAGTTCGGTGGACAGAGATTCGGTGAGATGGAAGTTTGGGCTCTTGAGGCGTATGGTGCATCATATACACTTCAGGAAATCCTTACAGTTAAGTCTGATGATGTTGTTGGACGTGTTAAGACATATGAAGCTATTATTAAAGGCGAGAATATCCCTGAACCAGGTATTCCTGAATCATTCAAGGTTCTTCTTAAGGAACTTCAGTCTCTTGCACTCGATGTAAGAGTTCTTGATCAAGATAACAACGAAGTCCAGCTTCTTGAAAGTTCAGAATATGAGGTTACAGACTTCAAGAAGGTTCTTGATGATGGTGGTTATAAGAGAAACAGCCGTGATGAGGAAAATGAATTAAAGAATGCCGGTTACCATGCAGAAAAGCAGGGGGACGATGGTGAAGCTACTATGGAAGAACTCGGATCAGATGATGATGACGATTTCGATCTTGACGGCTTTGATGATGATTTTGATGATTACGGTGACGGAAATAGAGAAGAATAATAGAAGGGAGCACTATAATGGCAGAAGAGATTAAGTCAAATAAATCAATGAAATTTGATAAAATTCAGATAAAGCTTGCTTCTCCTGAGAGTATTTTAGAGTGGTCTCATGGCGAGGTAACTAAGCCTGAGACTATTAACTACAGAACTTTAAAGCCAGAAAGAGATGGTCTGTTCTGTGAAAGAATATTCGGACCTAGCAAAGACTGGGAGTGTCATTGCGGTAAGTATAAGAAGATTAAGGATAAAGGCATCATATGTGATAAGTGTGGTGTTGAGGTTACTAAGGCAAGTGTTCGTAGAGATCGTATGGGACATATTCACCTTGCTGCTCCAGTTTCACATATCTGGTATTTTAAGGGAATCCCTAGCCGTATGGACCTTATCCTTGATATAGGACCTAAGAATCTTGAAAAGGTTCTTTACTTTGCTTCTTATATCGTGATTGATCCAGGTGAAACAGATATTCCATTCAAGAAGATTCTTACTGAAACAGAGTATAGAGATCTTTATGACCAGTATGGTAACACTTTCAGAGTTGGAATGGGTGCTGAGGCTATTTTAGAGCTTCTTAGAAGTGTTAACCTTGAAGAAGAAGTGGCAAAGCTTAAGGAAGAGCTTGCTACTACTACTTCACAGAAGGCTGCAAGACTTATTAAGAGAATCGAAGTTATGGATGCATTTATCGCTGCTGGTACTAAGCCAGAGTGGATGATCCTTACTGAAATTCCAGTTATTCCTCCAGACTTAAGACCAATGGTACAGTTAGAGGGTGGTAGATTCGCAACATCAGATCTTAATGATCTTTATAGAAGAATCATAAACAGAAATAACCGTCTTGCAAGACTTATGGAACTTGGCGCTCCTGAAATCATTGTCCGTAACGAAAAGAGAATGCTTCAGGAAGCTGTTGATGCACTTATAGATAATGGCCGTAGAAACGGTCGTCCTGTAACAGGACCTGGTAACAGGGCTCTTAAGTCTTTATCAGACTTATTAAAGGGTAAGCAGGGACGTTTCAGACAGAATCTTCTTGGTAAGCGAGTTGACTATTCAGGACGTTCTGTTATCGTAGTAGGACCAGAGCTTAAGATATATCAGTGTGGTCTTCCTAAGGAAATGGCTATTGAGTTATTCAAACCATTCGTTATGAGAGAGTTAGTAAGACGTGGTCTTGCTGAGAATATTAAGAAAGCTAAGAAGAGTGTTGAACATCTTGAAACAGAAGTATGGGATGTGCTTGAAGATGTTATCAAAGAGCATCCAGTTATGCTTAACCGTGCTCCTACACTTCACAGACTTGGTATTCAGGCATTCGAGCCTATCCTTGTAGAAGGTAAGGCTATTAAGCTTCATCCACTTGTTTGTACAGCATTCAATGCCGATTTCGATGGTGACCAGATGGCCGTGCATCTTCCATTGTCTGTAGAAGCACAGGCTGAGTGTAGATTCATGCTTCTTTCACCTAACAACTTACTTAAGCCTTCAGATGGTGGTCCGGTTGCCGTTCCTTCACAGGATATGGTTCTTGGTATCTACTATCTTACACAGGAAAGACCTGGCGTTAAGGGTGAAGGTAAGATATTTAAGAGTGTTAATGAAGCGCTTCTTGCTTATGAGAATGCTATTATTACTCTTCATTCAAAGATTAAGGTTAGAGTGTCTAAGACAAATGCATCAGGAGAAGAAGTATCAGGTATAGTTGAGTCTACACTTGGACGTTTCATATTCAATGAAATTCTTCCTCAGGATCTTGGATATGTAGATAGAAGCAAGGAAGAAAACTTCTTAAAGCTTGAGGTTGACTTCCATGTAGGTAAGAAACAGTTAAAGGATATCTTACAGCACGTTATTAATACTCATGGTACAACAACAACTGCTGAAGTTCTTGATGATATAAAGGCAATGGGTTATAAGTACTCAACAAGAGCTGCCATGACAGTTTCTATATCAGAGATGACAGTGCCACCTGTTAAGAAACAGCTTATTGCTGATGCTGAACAGAAGGTTGAAAGAATCAACATGAACTACAACAGAGGTCGTTCAACTGATGAAGAAAGATATAAGAATGTAATCAGAGTATGGCAGGAAACAGATAAGACATTGCTTAAGGCACTTCTTGATGGTCTTGATAAGTACAATAACATCTTCATGATGGCCGATTCAGGTGCCCGTGGTTCTAACCAGCAGATTAAGCAGCTTGCAGGTATGCGTGGTCTTATGGCAGATACATCAGGTCACACTATTGAACTTCCAATCAAGTCTAACTTCCGTGAAGGTCTGGATGTATTGGAGTACTTCATTTCAGCCCATGGTGCCCGTAAGGGTCTTTCAGATACAGCGCTTAGAACAGCCGATTCAGGTTATCTTACAAGACGACTTGTTGATGTTTCACAGGATCTTATTGTCAGAGAGACAGATTGCAGCGTTGGTAAAGTTATACCTGGTATGTATGTATATTCATTTGTCAATGACAGAGCTACTAACTCAAGTGATGCAAAAGAAGATATTCTTGAGCCATTACAGGAGCGTATTACAGGAAGATATCTTGCAGAAGATATCAAGGATCCAGCTACAGGCGAGATAGTTGTTGCAGCTAACCACCTTGTAACTCCTAAGAGAGCAGAAGCTATTATTAAGACTGGTGTAAACCAGGTTAAGATAAGAACAATCCTTACATGCCGTTCACATATCGGTGTTTGTGCTAAATGTTATGGTTCTAACCTTGCAACAGGTCAGACAGTACAGATTGGTGAAGCAGTTGGTATCATCGCTGCCCAGTCTATCGGTGAACCTGGTACACAGCTTACTATGAGAACATTCCATACTGGTGGTGTTGCAGGTGATAACATTACACAGGGTCTTCCTAGAGTAGAAGAACTTTTCGAGGCAAGAAAGCCAAAGAGTCTTGCGGTTCTTGCTGAGTTTGGTGGAACAGTAAGCTTTGCTAAGACAGATAAGAAGACAGATATCGTTATTACAGATGACGAAGGTAATTCAAAGTCTTACCCTGTATCAAGAGATACACGTGTTAAGGTTCAGGAAGGACAGGTTGTTGCAACTGGTGAGGAAATCACAGAAGGTTCTGAGAATCCACATGATATCGTAAGAATTCTTGGTGTAAGAGCTGTTCAGGATTACATGCTTCGTGAGGTTCAGAAGGTTTACCGTATCCAGGGTGTTGATATCAATGATAAGCATATCGAGCTTATTGTTAGACAGATGCTTAAGAAGATAGTTATTGATTCTGCTGGAGATTCAGATTTCTTACCTGGTTCACAGGTTGATACTCTTGAATTCACAGAGGTTAATGAAAAGCTTGAGGAAGAGGGTAAGATGAAGGCTACAGGAACTCCTATTATCCTTGGTATAACAAAGGCTTCACTTGCTTCAACATCATTCATGTCAGCAGCTTCATTCCAGGAAACTACAAAGGTTCTTACAGATGCAGCTATTAACGGAAAGATTGATCCACTTATCGGACTTAAAGAGAACGTTATTATTGGTAAGCTTATCCCTGCTGGTACAGGTATGAAGCGTTATCAGGATATCAAGATCAGTTCTACAGATAACTACATTGAAGAAGATGAAGATGAGTCTGGTGAAGACGAACTTGTTTTCACACAGGAAGATTAATTCTTTATAGATAATTTATGGCGTGTCAGATTGATAAAATCTGGCACGCTTTATCTTTTTTTGAAAAAATGCTTGACACTGCATTTGCAAAAATATATACTAATAAAGCGTGCGAATAGGCAAGTTCTATTTTTGCGCTGTTTTGATAACAAAACATTTTCTTAGTTGATACTAAGATGCAACCATTCATTATTCTAATTTCGGGAGGTGAAAACGGAATGCCAACATTTAACCAGTTAGTAAGACAGGGAAGAAAGACTGCAGAAAAGAAGTCTACAGCACCAGCTCTTCAGAAGGGTTATAACTCACTTCAGAAGAAGGCTACAGATATCTCTTCTCCACAGAAGAGAGGTGTTTGTACAGCTGTTAAGACTGCTACACCTAAGAAGCCTAACTCAGCTCTTAGAAAGATTGCCAGAGTACGTCTTTCTAATGGTATCGAGGTAACATCTTACATCCCAGGTGAGGGACATAATCTTCCTGTCTCTTATACACATCTCCGAGCCCACGAGACTAGCGCTCATCT
>ERZ1027095.750-NODE-750-length-9685-cov-14.939460_pt1 | contig 9685 bp, 13 predicted proteins | sample MGYA00519409_ERZ1027095 | MGnify/ENA primary metagenome ERZ1027095 (study PRJEB26926, sample SAMN06164650) | human gut metagenome | biome: ENVO:00009003; feature: ENVO:2100002; material: ENVO:00002003 | host: Homo sapiens | place: USA | collected 2012 ... | reverse complement strand
CAATTTTATTCCCGTTCTCATACATATCACCAGCTTCAGTTACCTGATTTTCTCCTGCATTGGGAACATTATCAAAACCAGGCAGGCCGCCGCTGGTATTGGTGGAGGGCTGCTCAGGAGGCGGAGTTACATTGTTGTGATCCTGCGGCTCAGGAGTGCCCTCGACAGGGGTACCATCCGGTGTCTTGGTGGGGTCCTTCAGTTCTTCCTCTGTGTATTCCGGTTTGACCGTGTCCGGCTGAATGGTCTGCTCTGTGCCGGTAAAGTCAGCGCCGCTTCCCTCATCCGTATTGGCATTGGTGTCCGGCGTTTCTGGATTGACGGTCACATCGTCTTCTGGCTCCTGGACATCCCCAGATTCCGAGGAAGATGGATTGCTGCTGTCCGGGTCCACTACCACATCATTCTGCTGGGAACTGCTTGGCGGGAGCGTGTCATCGTTGACCCTGTTCTTGCTGAAGCTGCTCACGATTACAATGACCAGCACTACACAGATTGCAAGGCAACCAGCCACGGTCAACCATTTTTTGGTGCTGTTTTTCATAATATGATTTCCTCCTTTTCTGATCATCGTGCATTCTTTACAATAACTCGGATGCTTCTAAGGCAGGAGGGGACTTGCTTTTTACTTTCATTTTCTTATACTGCCTGCCTTTTGTCAACCCGAACCCTACCACAAAAGAGCGAGGAAGTCTATAATTGCATTGGTTACAAAAGAGAGATTTTTAGCTGCCTGGTCAAAAACGCGGCGTATAACCCGCACTAACATGAACTGTCATCCGCATGGGCGGCAGAAGCTCCCCTCCAAAGGACACGGGAACCTCCAGCTCAATCTCGCAGTCCGCAAGAAAACGGTCACCGGCGCTGTCTCCAGAGGCAAACGGGGCATTGCGAATTTCTACATCAAGCCCCCAGACGCGGAACTCCATTTCTCCATCAGCTGTGTACTGGGTGTGGTAGCCACCCCGGTAGGTCAGCCCAAGGATATCGTCCAATCGGCCATAGATATCTCCATAGTCCAGGGACTCTTCAAAATCACCAGACAAGGGCTGATAGGCGCCGGAGTAACCCTCCCGGACTCCATGGTACACATCGTCATAGTTGTCGTTGACGGTGGAGATCACGGCCTCCTGTACCGCATCCTGGACACCTTGGGCCACGATGAGCAGGCGGAAATACTCGCTGATGCAGCACATCAGCATCACCAGCACCAGCACAATGGCAATGATCAGGGGGAAGGCCACGCCGCGCTGGTCTTTCAAAATTTGCCGGAGTCTGTTCATTTCCAGTACACCTCCGACTTTCCTGTGGCATCTGCCCGTAGCGTGATTGGAAAACTGCCAAAGCCTGCGAAGAGACCAAGATCAATTTCATAGGTGAGTGTGACCGAGACCTCCTCGTTGAGCTGGATGCGGCCGGTATCGCTCCATTCGACCTCTGGGTCCAGGCCAGTCTGCTCCCGCAGGGCCTGTTCCCGGCGGTCAGTCTCCGCCCCGACACGGCCAGCGATCTCCGCCTCCCGCACCAGTTCGGTAGCGAAAGTGTCCAGCTGCTGTTTGGCGATAAAGGCTGGGAGAACCTGTACCGCCAGCGCAATCACCAGCATGGCGCAGAGGACCAGAACACAGATGTCGATATATCCTTCACCGCGCTGAGAGCGCAATATTCGTTTCAGCACATGGTCACCTCCATTTCAGGCGTACTCTGTGTCTGCTCAGGGTATTCTGTAAGAATATACCAGACACCATTTTTCAGGTTGGCAGATTGAACCCTTTGAGTAAGAAGTACTTCGGCGGGAATATCCATAGAAGCCCCTGAGACACCAGGGTGAGCAGTTACATCATGTCCATTGAACAGCTTTTCTGCTTGGACTCCCGTTAAAGATACGAAACCACATGGGGTCATAAAAGAAAACGCATCACCCATGTGCTCCATCAGGAAATCCCGTACAGTTCCAGATGTACGGACCTCACCATGCTCTTGCAGGAGAGTCTGGATACTGTACAGCAATTCGTCCTTATAAAAAGCAGCCTCACCATGTTCTGCGAGCCATTGATTGACGATATAGCTCATCGGATCATTCAGGTTGAGCAGGAACTTCGCATCCTGCCTGTTTACAACATCCTCCAAGTTATCATGGATCAGCTTTGCGGCGGCAATCACTGTAATGGTATCCTGCCTCCACTGTTTGATCCGGCACTCATAGTCCGCATTGAGCCGCATCTTTAATTCTTGCATATAATCCATAGGCCACTCCTCTTTCTTAAAACATCCCACCCAGGGAATGGATGATTTCATAGATGATGATAGCCAGATAGGTTACCAGGAAGCACATAAGCAGAGTGAAGGAAAATACTCGGATTTTGGGCGGAATCTTCATTGCCTTTGCCTTTAACCTCTGGAGTTCCAGCTGTTTCATGTCATGAGCGAGCATTTGGAAGTAATGAACGCCATTATCTCCACGCAGCACACCAATCAGTCCTCGGACCACATCGGAAAGGAGTGGCGAATTGAATCGGGCTTCAAATCGAGTCATAGCCGCCTCATAGGAGCCGGAACGCATGTCCGCGGTGAGGACATCCAGTTCTGCGGCAAAAACTGGTCCGGAGTTCTGTTTGTAGTGCTCAATCATGCTTAGCACATCCCGGCTGACGGCCAACTCCTGAGTGATGGTGGCCACAAACCGGGGCAGTTCCGCTTCAATCTCATCCCGTTTGACAGATAGATTTTCTTCCGCACGACGGATTTCCTTAAAATAGACTGCTACCGCCAGAAGAATGACTACCAGCGCCAATAATGGAAAAATCAGCAAGCACGGAATTACTGCCAGTAGTACCGCTCCGGTTTTAGTTATGGCAAAAGCAGTGTACTCCTCCGGGGTCATGCCCAGTCCCGCAGCGGCCAGCGTGTTTTTTAAACGCCCCCGCTTGTACTCATCCATGTGGATGTGGGGAGCCAGCTTGACAGCCCAGCCCATGAGCAGAGCCTCCACGCTGCGGGCTTGTTTCTTTTCCTGACGACCCACCGAGAGCATGGCCCGCTGTGTAGCCAGCCGGGGAAGCTTGAGCAGGTCGGCCATAATGAAGAACAGCCCCAACGCAAGCAGAATGCCAAAGAGAAAAATCAAAAGCATCATGACAATCACCTCCGATACTCAATGGGCTGGGTCAGCTTGATAACCGCCGCGGTGCTGATAAACAAAACAGCGGCAATCACCGCCAGCAGTGCCTGCCCCAGTGGGGTATGCATCAGAACGCTGTACCAATCCTGATTGAGCCAGTACAGCAGCGGGATATTACCGATGACCAGAATCTGCATAGTGATAAACTCCTTGCGGGGCTCAAACACCAAGTTTTCCAGCTCACCATTGACAATCCGCATATCGGAGAGCTTGGAAACGATGGGAGGCAGGATGGTCTTTAGTCCACGATCATGGCGACAGGTCAACAATGCTGCAACCCACTCACGGAAAACCGCATTGTCGATTTTGGTGCTGAGATCCCGCAGGGCAGCATCTACATCTGGGTCTACCAGCTTGATGCGGGTAAGAAATTCAACAAACACATTTTTGACTGGCGGATTGAGATGGTCAATGTTTTCCTCTACCGCGGTCTGAATGTCTTCATTGCGAAGATAGGCTGTGGTGATGATGGAGAGAGCGGTTTCCAATTCAGCGACGATGTTCTTCTTATAGTGATTTGCGGTCAGGCGAATGAACCAGAACGGCACGAACATCATGCCTACCGCCAGTACCGGAACCAAAAAGAGGTTGCCCAGCGTCAGGGCGAAAGCGGCCCCCACCAGAAAGAGGAGCAGGGACAGTGTGCAAACCGCGGGAAACTTAGCGGCCCGTCCGGTCATCCGCAGAATGGTCTGTGTTTCCTCGATCTCCCGACGCAGGAAGGATTTCTTTTTGCGCTGGGTGCTCTCATTGATTTCTGCCCGGATACTTTTGGGTTTACTGGTGATTCTACGGAATACTCCCTCAGTAAACTCCATAGGCGTGATGTGCAGAAGGATAAAAAAGCCCATAATCAACCCGACACAGGCAATCAATTGAATCAGATTCATTCAAACTCTCCTCCTTCCTTACTGGTTTCAGGTTTTATAGACGGCTTGGACTGTGCGGGCTTGGATTTCGAGGAGGCTTTTGCTTTATTGGAGCCCAACTTGCTTTTGGTGGGAGTGGGCTTCTCACCCACGAGCTGTGTCAGCACCTCCAGCGGCATACCGTTGTCGATAAACCGCTTCCGCAGGCTCTCTGAGATGGGATTGACCTCCTCGTGGCGGCCCTTGATATGGTATTTGCCGTCCACCAATTGGTTCTGCTCGATTTTGAAATGATAAAGGGTGTTATACCGGCGTTCTCCATTGGGCAGAATCTCACACTCCATGATTTCCATGATTTTGCGGCTCTTATCCTCCAACTGCTTGGCAAACACCACTACAGGAAACGCCTCAGTGACCAGATCCATGAGGGTGTCGTCGGCCATCTCATGCTTGCGCTTACAGAGAGTAACCATGCGCCGCCAGGTGGCCTGTGAGGAATTGGAGTGGATGGTTGTCAGCACACCATGGCCAGTACGGGCGGCTTCCTGCGCCGCGTATGCCTCAGCGGAGCGCATCTCGCCCACACAGATGATGTCGGGATGGTAGCGCAGGGCCATGTCCAGCAGCATATCCTGATCGATGTTCTGCTTGGCGTTCTCGCTCTCGCGGGTGATGGTGTGGATGACGCTGTTGCACACTTTTCCGTCCTTCTCCCGCACCAGATCCAGCTCACGGGAGCCGTTTTCAATGGTGAAGATACGCTTGTTGTCCGGGATAGTAGTCAAGAGCCACCCTGCTACCGTGGTCTTGCCGGAGCCTGTGGCTCCAGCCACGCAGACGGAAACACCGTACCGCAGGCAGGCGGCCAGAAAGTCCAGCATCGGACCAGTGGCCGTGCCGCCCTTCACAAAGTCCTCCTTCTGCATATTCTGCGGATTGACAATACGGATGGAAGCGGTGACTCCCACATCCTCGTCCACAAGCGGGGTCTTGAGGACAGCGATACGAATATTTTTGGAGAGATGGCCCAGGACGGCGGGACTTGCGTTGTCCAGCACCATACCGCTAACATGTAGCATGCGGCGGATCACATTGACGGCGTGCTCTGGGCTGTCAAAATGCTCTTCCAGCTTGACGGTCTTCCCGTTGGAATAGAGCACCTCAATATCCCGCCAGGAGTTTACATTGATCTCCTCAATGCCGCTTCCAAAGATATATTTGGTAAGCAGACCGAACTCTGCCATCTCCGTATAGAGTGCATCCACCAGTTGGTCGCCGGAGTAACCTTTGACTGCAATACGCTGATCCTGTACATATTTTGTGATATAACGCTTGATCTGGGCCTTGGCGTCCTCATCTTCTCCTTCGGTAATCAGGGTGGAATACTTGCCGGAAATATACTCCTGTACATCCTGCAAAACGGCATTGAAATCCTTTTCCTCACACTCTGGAGTGAAAAAGAGGGAATGTGCCCGTTGCCCAACCGCGACCTCCGCACGAAAAATGTGTTGTGGTTCACGATTTTCTTCCGAATGCTCCGCAACGCTGCTACTGAAGGTACTGTCAGACAGCGCCTCCTCATCTTTTTCTACGACTGCCTGTGTAGTATTGAGAGCCTGGCTGTCCTCATCGGGCACGGTGGGCGAGCTATGGAAATCGTCCGGTAGGCTTCGGTCAACCGGCCAGTCCGGCCCAAAATACAGAGGCAGCTCTTTTTTCTCTCCATTCCGCTCCACCGTCATGTGCTGGAGCTCATTCTTATTGGTGGCGCCGAAGAGAGAAGGATTCCGCTTCTCGCCTAACATCCGAACACCTCCTTCGCAATTCTTTCAATCTCCTTGCGGAATGCTCGGCTGTCTTTCATGGAAAGGTCTGACAGCAGGTTACCGGCAAGGTACAGACTCTCCAACTCCACCGAATGAGGCAGTGTGAAAGCCACTGTACCCAGCGCCTGACTCATGTGCTCACCAGCCTGTTGGGGTTTCACATTGCTGGCAGTTTTGTACTGCTTGTCCGCATCCCACTTGGCGTCTTTCAGGAGTGGGAGCTGGCTGGATAGGTAACTGATGCTCTTGAGGTCGGCGTTGGCCAGCCGCAGGACGGAATCCGCCTCCATCAGCGCCACGGCGGAGAGAATGTCGTTGGCAATGTAACTGCCGCAGTCGATGACCACATAGGGGGCGATCTCCCGCAGGCAATCGATGAGTTCCCGCGCCTGCACCTCGTTGTAGGGTGGGTAGGTGTACTCATTCTCACCCTTGAGCATCCCCAGCATAGTGAGATAGCCAAGGCGTTTGTGAGTGATCAGGTTGTTCTTGACCAGATTCTCCGATACATGGGCAGCGGCCAGCACGCTCCCGAGGGAACGCTCGCACTCCAGTTCCGATACAGGGCAGATGCAGGGCAGCATGGGGGCTGTCATGTCGCATAGCAGGAGGATCACATTCCGGCGCTTATCAGCCAGATACTTGGCCAGCCGCACGGCCACGGTGGTCTTACCGCTGCCGGGGCTGCCCCATACTGCCAGAACGCCGCCGCCCTGTTCCTCCTGCTCACAGGCATCCTCCTGGCCAGCCCCGCGGGAAAAAATACCGGCTTTCTTGAAGTTCAGCATTAAGCCACCTCCTCGGTTTTTGTGGGCGCCTCCGTTTCTGCGGTTTCGCTGGGAGCGTCAGCGGACTCGGACTCTGCGGGATTCTCCTGCAGCTCCTCCTCGGAATCGGGTTCCGGCGGATACAGTTCCAGAATGATCTCGCTCTGAGCGGCCAGGAACTTGTCGGCATTCTCCCGGTCGCCACGGTAGACCAGCGCCAGATGGATGGTACCTTCCGCTTCCAGTTCGGCCAACACATTGGCCTGCTCCGGGGACACCAGCAGAGTGACGGTATCAGGCAGTTCTTTGTCTTCCTCCTCATTCACGGGCGCGCCGGTATTGGCATCATAACCAGAGGAGGCGGTAACGCTGATGATTTCCACATACTGCAGCTCAGCAGGGACTACAGTCTGGCCCTGCTGCTTATAGTCCGGGGCAATCACCGACACGATATCGCCGCTTTGCAGCTTGCCGGAGAGTCCTTCCGCAAAACTTTTGATGGATACAGAGATGGCCTGTTGGCTCCCATCCAGGCTGTAAAGGTAGGCGTTCTCCGCTGCCGGAGCGTCCGAGAGCTTAGAGGGGATGATATAATCGCCCACCGCCAGATCCGCAGTAGCATACTTGCCAACGACGCTTTCTTTCTGCCGCAGCACTTCCTCTGGCAGATTGTAGCCGCCCACCTCCACGGTCTGTAGCATGTTCTCGGTAATCTTATCACCGGCTCGGATGGGCTGGACTACCCGCACGATCTCAGCCTTTTGACTGACACTCTGGTTGAACAGCGGGGTCAGACCGAAGCAGATGAGCAGGGAAAGCAAAATACAGATAACACCAACCACAGTACGGTTTTTCAAAAAACTCATGCTGACATTTCCTCCTTGATTTCATATTGGAATGGAAGGTTTGGACATTATACCCGGACCAATTTGGCCCTGCGGTTTCGTTTCAGCCGAGGCAGAAGAATGGCGGCCGCCGCCAGGGGCAGGGTCACACCGGCAACGGTAAGAACAGTCTTTTTGGTGATGTGAAACTTTTTCATAATAGTTAACCTCCAAAGAAATATAGGGTGGCAAAGCCGATGGACAAGAACGGTCCCAAGGGCAACGCCGTTTGTGCCATTGTGAATGGCGGATGATGAATAAATTTTCGAAATAGTGTAATGGCGTAGAAGTACAACACCGCCAGCGTCAGGCCCAGCGCCATCCCCCAGATTCCTCGCCAAAAACCAAGAACAAAACCGGCTGCGGCAGTGAACTTGATATCACCTCCACCCATACATTCCGGCTGGATCAGGGCAGCGGCCAGGAGCGGAGCTGCTGCCAGTATTCCAAAAAACTGGGCGGGGCTGAAAGAAATCAGCCCCGCCGCAGCGGTCAGCAGGCAAAGTGTGTTTGGGATGGTACGCTTATGGCAGTCAGATACAGAGGCTGTAGCCAGCGAAGTGAGAAACAGGAGCGCCTGCATCAAGCATCAGCCCTTGTAGTCGAACATCTCCTCCACACGCTGAGTCACGGTAGGCAGGACGGTGTCTCCGAACAGCGTGTAGAGACCAGCCAGGAGCAGGGCGCCCAGCACCACAGCGATCAGGATCTTAATGGCGGTGTCGATGTAGCCTTCGCCACGGCTGTTGGAGAGCGACTCGGACAGGCGGGCACGGGCACAGGTCATAGCACAATGGGCTTTGCAGGTCATGGTCTTTACGGTGTTGGACATCTTGTTGAACATCTTCTTCATAAAGTAAAATCCTCCTCATAATTTCAGGTTTTAGTGTTGTGTGGTCGGCAAATCACATGCCAATATTCTGGGCCTGCTGTACCGTGGGGTCCGGCGCTGTCTGCCGGGGCTGGCTCATGGTCTGAGCCAGCGCCTGCTGATAGGCATTGATCACCGCGTTGTCAAATTCCATTCGAGCATCTTTCGTACAGGGGAAGCAGATGTCTTTGTACTCACCGTTTCCCGCTTTATAGCTGGGCATGGATACAAACAGACCCCTGCTGCTCTCCATGACCTTGATACCCCGGACGGCAAAACATCCATTGATGTTCACCGAGGCAGTAGCGCGGCAAGTTCCTTCCGGGCGAAGGGTGTGGATCTTAACATCATAGTGGGTAGGATAGACCGCATGGGGATCACTCATAGCGGGCGGTGTCTGTACTGCGGTCTGTTGCGTTTTGGGCGCCATGGTTTGATTCCTCCTTTTCTGAAACTCACAGGATCATGCTCATGCCCTGACCCTGTTCAAGCTGATCCGTGAAGTCGATAGGCTGGAACCCATACCGATCCACATAATAGAAGGAACTGCCGGAGGTTCCGTACAGCTCCACTACATCGGAGATAGCCAACGGCTGACCGTCCGGCCCAAGAGGAGTACGACTGAATTTGTTCCAGAGCTTTTCCAGGTCGCTGTCCTGAATCCGGCCATCATAGACCACATGATACTGTTCAGGTATGGGGCCGCCAAACTTCTGCGTCATGGCATCAAGGCCAATGAAGCGCATCTGAATTGAAGTTCCGGGTTTGAGTTGCCAGATTCGGCAGGACTGTAGCTCTGGTGAGCTGTCACTGACGCGAAAGCCCTCGTTGGAAAGGCGCTCATAGACGCCTTCTTCCCAGCGAGGCACGAGTCCGCGCCGGTCCAGCCAGGATTCCAGCTCCTTGCGGCGAAATTGCGGATCAACGGTGACTTCGGTCTGGCTTTGGGTCTGGTATCCAATGAGGTTCCCATAGTAAACCAGACAGCCATTTTTCATTTGAATGCTCATGGCAGCATTCCTCCTTCCTTGGTTTCATCAGGTCATTTTCATCACCCCCATATCAGGCTGTTCCGCCTGTAACTCGGCCAGTTTCTCTTTGGCCCAGTCCGGGAGGAACTCCTCCTGCAACACCCCAATGAAGTCGGTGCGGTTCCATCTCGTCTGCTCTCCATCTCCAAGGCAGGTGGAGCGGATAGAGCGCCCAATGGCATGGGGGGAACAACCAAATCCATCATGGGCCAGCCAGAGTTGATTTTCGGGTGACCAACAACTCTCTTTCAGGGTA
>ERZ1027095.723-NODE-723-length-9895-cov-8.271646_pt1 | contig 9895 bp, 10 predicted proteins | sample MGYA00519409_ERZ1027095 | MGnify/ENA primary metagenome ERZ1027095 (study PRJEB26926, sample SAMN06164650) | human gut metagenome | biome: ENVO:00009003; feature: ENVO:2100002; material: ENVO:00002003 | host: Homo sapiens | place: USA | collected 2012 ... | reverse complement strand
ATTGGTGGGTCGTGCAGGATTCGAACCTGCGACCAATTGATTAAAAGTCAACTGCTCTACCAACTGAGCTAACGACCCGAAGTGGTGGGTGATGACGGGATCGAACCGCCGACCCCCTCCTTGTAAGGGAGGTGCTCTCCCAGCTGAGCTAATCACCCGATACTGCGCTGGATACTACAAACTACTTCCACCGAACCCACCGTAATCAGTGGTGGGTCGTGCAGGATTCGAACCTGCGACCAATTGATTAAAAGTCAACTGCTCTACCAACTGAGCTAACGACCCACTTTTTCGTTGCTTTTGGTTTGTTTGATATCCCGTGGCAACGGCGGCATATATTACTGATTTCAGACTTGAGCGCAACAAAAATTTCGATGTAGATCACTCAACTGCTTATGATTCGCACGACACGACCAGAAATAATGCGACTTCTGGTCGTGTGTTATGCATTACATCGCGTTCAGACGTTTTTGCGCCTGTTTAGCGCCATCAGTACCAGGGTATTTACTGATAACCTGCTGGTATACGGCTTTCGCTTTTGCGGTGTCACCTTTGTCCTGCATGATGACGCCGACTTTAAACATCGCATCTGCAGCCTTCGGTGACTTCGGATAGTTTTTCACTACCGAAGCAAAATAATACGCCGCATCATCTTTTTTACCCTTGTTGTAGTTTAACTGACCCAGCCAATAATTGGCGTTTGGCAGGTAAGTTGAATCAGGGTAATTTTTGATGAAATTCTGAAATGCCACCATTGCGTCATCCTGGCGGGATTTATCCTGCACCAGCGCAATAGCTGCATTGTAATCCGTGTTTGCATCACCGCTTTTCACCGGCGCGCCAGCATTCGCAGTACCAGCATCAGCTGTCGGCGTCGTTGATGCCGCCACACCGCTTTGATCGCCGCTGGTTGATTGCGCCGCTGCACCACCGCTGCTGAGGCTGTCGATCTGCAACAGGATCTGCTTTTGCCGCTCCACGACCTGATTCAGTTGATACTGATTTTCCTGAATCTGACCACGCAGGGAATCAATATCGGATTGATTATCAGAGAGTTGTTGCTGGAGTTGGGTTAAAAGCTGGCTGTGAGCATTAGAAATACGCTCAAGTTGAGTGACGCGGTCTTCGACCGAGCCTGAGCCGACACTACTGATTGGTGCCTGAGCAAAAGCGGCCCAAGGGGCCGCTATACCAACCAGTAACGACAGACTCAATAGTTGATGTCTGAAGTTACTGCTCATGCAATTCTCTTAGTAAACCAGTACCGCACGACGGTTTTTGGCATACGCCGCTTCGTCATGACCCAGTACTGCAGGTTTTTCTTTACCGTAAGAAACGATGGAGATCTGGTCAGCAGAAACGCCTTTACCCTGCAGATACATCTTAACAGCGTTCGCACGACGTTCACCCAGGGAGATGTTGTATTCCGGAGTACCACGTTCGTCCGCGTGACCTTCTACGGTGACTTTGTAAGACGGGTTGCTACGCAGGAAGTTTGCGTGTGCATCCAGCATTTGAGCGAAGTCAGAACGGATATCGTACTTGTCCAGATCGAAGTAAACGATGTTGTTCTGCTGCAGCTGTTGCATTTGCAGACGAGCCTGCTCTTCGGAAGACATGTTGCCGTTGCCGCCGTTCGCATCCATACCAGTGCCGGCACCCAGCATGCCTTCGCTGCCGTCATTGCTGGCGTTCTTGTTGGAAGAACATGCCGCAATTGCCATAACAGGCAGAGCAATCATCAGCCCTTTCAGCACTTTGTTCAGTTGCATTTCAATGATTCCTTTACTATTCAATTAATTATTATCACAGATACGGCGACCAGGCAGGGAATTTGACCTGTCCATCAGTTGCCGGAAGACGCGCTTTGAAACGCCCATCTGTAGAAACCAAATTCAGCACGGATCCCATCCCCTGAGAAGAGCTGTAGATTACCATAGTGCCGTTAGGTGCCAGACTTGGCGTTTCATCCAGGAACGTGGACGACAGAACTTGTACGCCTCCCGTTGCCAGATCTTGTTTGGCAATGTGCTGCTGCCCACCGTTGGAGCTGACCATTACCATAAATTTACCGTCGCTGCTGACATCCGCATCCTGGTTCTGCGAACCTTCCCAGGTAATACGTTGTGGCGCACCGCCGTTGATATTCACTTTATAAACCTGCGGACGACCGGCCTGGTCAGAAGTAAATGCCAGGTTCTGGCTGTCCGGGAACCAGGTCGGTTCGGTATTGTTACTGCGACCATCAGTTACCTGGCGGATCTGACCAGAAGCCAAATCCATTACGTACAGGTTCAGGCTACCGGTTTTCGACAAGGCGAATGCCAGTTTGCTGCCGTCTGGCGAGAATGCAGGTGCACCGTTGTGACGCGGGAATGAAGCCACCTGACGTACAGCGCCATTTGCCAGCGTCTGAATAACCAGCGCGGAACGACCGCTTTCGAAGGTCACATAAGCCAGTTTAGAACCGTCTGGTGACCACGCCGGAGACATCAGCGGTTGCGGTGAACGGTGAACGACAAACTGGTTGTAACCGTCATAGTCAGATACGCGCAGTTCATACGGGAACTGACCGCCGTTAGTCTGAACAACGTAGGCAATACGGGTACGGAACGCACCTTTAATACCGGTCAGTTTTTCAAATACTTCGTCACTGGCGGTATGACCAGCATAACGCAGCCACTGCTTGTTCACTTTGTACGAGTTCTGAGCAAGTACAGTACCCGGTGCGCCGCCAGTGTCAACAAGTTGATAAGCGACATTGTAAGAACCATCCGGATTCGGAGTGACCTGACCGACAACCACAGCGTCAATGCCCAGCGCGGACCATGCAGCTGGTTGTACTTCCTGCGCACTACCCGGCTGCTGTGGCAGACGAGCACGATCTAACGGATTAAATTTACCGCTGTTACGCAAGTCAGCAGCAACGATGCCGCCAATATCTTCAGGTGCCGCACCAGGCCCCGCCCACTGGAAAGGAACAACACCAATAGGACGACCGGAATCTACACCGCTGTCGATCACAATGCGGACTTCAGCATGCAGAACTGATGCCCACAGTATGAGAAAACCAAATGCTACTCGTAATGCCTGCTTCATCATATCTCCCTTATCTGGACCGATGGCCCACGATAATTTAGCAGAATGTTAACAAACTAAAATACACAAAACTACCAGAACCCCGTGGCAACCGGTGCCTGATGTTGACCGTCGGAACAGTCAACATCGCGATTACGGTTTGAAGTCCAATGGCGCGTTTTTGAACACTTCATATACTGCCTGGCTTGGTGGTTTCGGGATCTTCGCAAGTTTAGCTGCTGCCAACGCAGCTTGACAAAGTGCGGGATCGCCACCTTCAGGTTTGATATCCAGTAACATACCATCGGGTGCCAGTTTTATGCGCAGCGTACAGGTTTTGCCTGCATAGGACGATGCGTCATAGAACTTACTTTCGATAGCAGATTTAATCTGCCCGGCATAGTTATTGATATCGGCCCCTGATGCGCCATTGTTTTTAGTATTACCACTCCCGGCAGGCGAAGCATTGTTCCCTTTCGCCCCTCCCCCCGTTTTCGGTGCATTCTTACCAGAGCTTAGCTCACCGAAAATATCATCTGCCTCTGCGGCAGCTTTTGCTGCAGCGGCTTTTTCAGCTGCTGCTTTTGCCGCTGCCGCTTTTTTGTCTGCGGCGGCTTTTTCTGCCGCTGCTTTCTTATCAGCTGCAGCCTTTTCAGCAGCCGCTTTCTTCTCAGCTTCTGCCTTGGCTTTTTCAGCAGCTTCGGTTGCCGCTTTCTTTCTTGCTTCAGCTGCAGCTGCTTCTGCCGCTTCAGCTTTCTTCTTCAGCGCCGCAGCAGCAGCCTCGGCTTTTTTCTGCGCTTCGACTGCGGCTTTGGCGGCTTCTGCTTCTGCTTTTTTCTTCGCGTCTGCCGCCGCTTTCTTCGCTGCTTCTTCCGCAGCTTTAGCATCCGCTTCGGCCTTCGCTTTAGCATCTGCCGCCGCTTTCGCTGCCGCCTCTTCCGCTTGCTTCTGCTTTAACTCGGCCTGTTTTGCGGCTTCTTCAGCCTGATTTTTCTGCTCCTGAGCCGCTAACCGCTCTTTCTCAAGTTGCTTCAGGCGTTCCTGTTCAGCCGCTTGTTTCTCACGCAGTTCTTCAGCAGCCTGCTGCTCCTTCATCTTGCGCTGCTCATCAGAACGCTTCGCGCTTGATTCCTGGCTTTGCATACGTTTGTACTGCTCAACTACCGCACCTGAATCAACCATGACAGCGTCGATGGACGAACCACCGCCGCCTCCGGCTGAAGCTTCTATATTCTCATCGAACGAACTCCAGATCAGCGCCGCAAATAAGATGACATGCAGCACTGCTGAAATAATTATCGCCCGCTTGAGCTTGTCGTTTTGTTCGGTTGCCTTTGACACTCTCGGTTTCCAAAAACTGTTCGCCTGTTACCCGCTCTCTTTCAAGCAAGGGAAACGCAGATGTTTAGATAGGCTGCGTCATTAAACCAACCGATTTCACACCCGCACTATGTAACAAGTTCAGTGCTTTAATTATTTCATCGTAAGGCACATCTTTTGCGCCACCGATCAGAAAGACCGTTTTCGGGTTGGCCTTGAAACGGCTGGACACTTCCGCCACCACCTGCTCTGGTGGTAAACGCTCCAGACGATCTTTCTCAACCACCACGGTGTACTGACCAATACCAGACACTTCAACAATCACTGGCGGATTATCGTTACTGCTCACCGCCTGTGATTCAGTAGCGTCTGGCAGATCGACCTCCACGCTCTGGGTGATGATGGGCGCTGTCGCCATAAAGATCAGCAACAGCACCAGCAGTACGTCCAGCAACGGTACAATGTTGATTTCGGACTTGAGATCGCGACGACCTCGTCCACGCGCTCTGGCCATGGCTTACCCCTTGTTGCTCTCGCTAACGGTAAACGCCTGGCGGTGCAGAATCGCGGTAAACTCTTCCATAAAGTTGTCGTAATTCAGTTCCAGTTTGTTTACGCGCTGGTTTAGGCGGTTATAAGCCATTACCGCCGGAATTGCGGCGAACAAACCAATTGCCGTCGCAATCAACGCTTCTGCGATACCGGGCGCAACCATTTGCAGTGTTGCTTGTTTTACCGCCCCGAGGGCGATAAAGGCGTGCATGATCCCCCAGACCGTACCAAACAGACCAATATACGGGCTGATGGAGCCAACCGTACCGAGGAACGGAATGTGCGTTTCCAGATTTTCAAGTTCACGATTCATGGAAATACGCATCGCACGCGACGCCCCTTCCACTACGGCTTCCGGCGCATGGCTATTGGCACGATGCAGGCGCACAAACTCTTTGAAGCCGCTGTAAAAGATTTGTTCCGAACCGCTCAGATTATCCCGTTTCCCCTGGCTCTCTTGATAGAGGCGAGAGAGTTCGATTCCAGACCAGAATTTATCTTCAAACGCTTCGGCTTCGCGCGCTGCTGCATTAAGAATACGGGTCCGCTGGATAATAATGGCCCAGGATGCGATTGAAAAACCAATCAAAATCAACATGATAAGTTTAACCAGAAGGCTAGCCTTCAGGAACAAATCAAGGATATTCATGTCAGTCACTGCTTAAACTCCGCGACAATAGACTTGGGAAGCGCACGAGGCTTCATTTTGAGTGGGTCAACGCAAACAACCAGAACCTCTGCTTCATTCAACAAAGTATTCTCGGCGTTGACAATACGTTGCGTGAAAACCAAAGAGGTGCCACGCATTGATGTTATTTCAGTCTGTATTTCGAGCATATCGTCGAGCCGCGCAGGTGCGTAATATTCCACCGTCATTTTACGTACCACAAAGGCAATGCGTTCAGCCATCAGCGCCTGTTGACTGAAATGATGATGACGCAGCATCTCTGTGCGTGCTCTTTCATAAAAAGCGACGTAACTGGCGTGGTACACCACACCACCGGCATCGGTATCTTCATAGTAGACGCGAACCGGCCATCGAAACAGCGTTGTATTCACTTTACATCCCGGTAATGCAACAAAAGTTAGAGCTTTTAAACGCTGCTACTATACGCGCGCGATTGAGGTTTGGGAATGAGGGCAAGTTAAGGGAGCGTAAAAATTTATGGGCCTGACTCGGCCCATAAATTTTTAAAGAGAATTCTGATTTAAAAGAAGAAGAAAATCAGCCCGACAATGAGAACAATATCGGCAAGCAATGGGCAAAAAATCCCTTGCCAGAGAACCTTCTGCGGACGAAAGCCCACGCCGTGAATCACACCAGCACAGACGGCCCACATCAGCAGTAAACCATGCCAGATTTCCAGTTCACTGGTCTTCGCGGCGAAACGTGATGGGTCCCAAAACATACATCCTGCTAACAGAAGTGCCATCACGAAGGAAAGCGCCCGCAGGGGGCGCTTGTCCATTACCGCATACAAGGTTGCGATAATCTTACTCATCAGATGTCTTCTTGACCGGCTTTGCCTGATTCGACGTGCTCAAGCGCCAGCGCGGTGATTACCCCAAACGAACAGGCAAGAAGCGTTCCCAGAATCCATGCGAAATACCACATTTTTAGCTCCTTACTTAGTACAGAGAGTGGGTGTTACGTTCAATATCTTCTTTGGTGATACGACCGAACATTTTCCAGTAACACCAGGCGGTGTAGAGCAGAATGATCGGTACCAGAACCACCGCAACCCAGGTCATGACGTTAAGCGTCAGCTGGCTGGAAGTTGCATCCCACATTGTCAGACTTGCGTTCATCATGGTGCTGGACGGCATCACAAACGGGAACATTGCGATACCGGCAGTCAGGATGATGCAGGCCAGCGTCAGGGAGGAGAATACAAACGCCCACGCGGCTTTATCCATACGTGCAGTCAGGATGGTCAGCAGCGGCAGAACCACACCCAGTGCCGGAATAGCCCACAGAATTGGCGTGTTGTTGAAGTTAACCAGCCATGCGCCAGCTTCACGAACCACTTCTTTATTCAGCGGGTTAGAGGCTGCGTAATGGTCCATTGTCGATTTCACGACATAACCATCGATACCGTACATCACCCATACGCCAGCCAGTGCGAAGCAGACCAGCGTCACCAGTGCCGCCACCTGAGCCGTTGCACGGGTACGCAGGTGCAGTTCGCCCACGGTACGCATTTGCAGATAGGTTGCGCCCTGAGTAATGATCATCCCTACGCTCACCACACCTGCCAGCAGGCCGAACGGGTTAAGCAGCTGGAAGAAGTTACCGGTGTAGTACAGACGCAGATATTCATCAACGTTGAATGGTACGCCCTGCAACAGGTTGCCGAACGCTACACCAATCACCAGCGGCGGAACGAAGCTACCAATGAAGATGCCCCAGTCCCACATGTTACGCCAGCGGGTTTCTTCAATCTTGGAGCGGTAGTCAAAACCGACCGGACGGAAGAACAAAGACGCCAGCACGAGGATCATCGCCACATAGAAGCCGGAGAACGCAGCGGCATAGACCATCGGCCAGGCAGCAAACAGTGCGCCGCCTGCGGTGATCAGCCAAACCTGGTTACCGTCCCAGTGTGGTGCGATGGAGTTAATCATAATTCGACGCTCGGTGTCGTTACGACCGAGGAAACGGGTGAGCATGCCCACCCCCATGTCGAAACCGTCAGTGACTGCAAAACCAATCAGCAGAACGCCAACCAGCAGCCACCAGATAAAACGCAATACTTCATAATCGATCATTTGACGACTCCTGTCTTAGCGTGCCGGCTGAGTAGTCGTGGAAGACTGCTCAAAGTGATAGCGACCGGTTTTCAGGCTGCTTGGGCCGAGGCGTGCAAACTTGAACATTAAGAACAATTCTGCCACCAGGAACAGGGTATACAGGCCGCAAATCAGCACCATCGAGAAGATGAGATCGCCTGCGGTCAGTGACGAGTTCGCCACAGCTGTCGGCAGCACTTCACCGATAGCCCACGGTTGGCGGCCATATTCAGCCACGAACCAGCCCGCTTCTACAGCAATCCACGGCAGCGGAATACCGTACAGCGCGGCGCGCAGCAGCCATTTTTTCTCGCCAATGCGGTTGCGGATGACACTCCAGAAAGAGAGCGCGATGATTGCCAGCAGCAGGAAGCCACACGCCACCATGATACGGAACGCAAAGTACAGCGGCGCTACACGCGGAATGGAGTCTTTGGTTGCCTGTTGAATCTGAGCTTCAGTCGCATCAGCCACGTTTGGCGTATAGCGTTTCAGCAGCAGACCGTAACCGAGATCTTTCTTCATGCTATTGAACTGGTCACGAACGGCCTGGTCAGTAGAACCAGAACGCAGTTGTTCGAGCAGAGAGTACGCCTTCATCCCGTTACGAATGCGTTCTTCATGCTGCACCATCAGTTCTTTCAGACCGATAACTGGAGTATCCACGGAACGCGTTGCAATGATGCCCAGCGCGTAAGGGATCTGGATCGCAAATTTGTTCGTTTCCTCTTCCTGATCAGGAATGCCGAACAGAGTAAAGGCAGCAGGTGCAGGTTGCGTTTCCCACTCGGCTTCGATAGCAGCCAGTTTGGTTTTCTGCACGTCGCCCATTTCGTAGCCGGATTCATCACCCAGAACAATAACAGACAGAACGGCAGCCATACCGAAGCTGGCAGCGATAGCAAAGGAGCGTTTAGCGAAGGCGAAGTCACGACCTTTCAGCATATACCATGCGCTGATACCGAGGATGAACATTGCGCCAGTCACATAACCAGAAGCTACGGTGTGAACGAATTTCACCTGAGCAACCGGGTTAAGCACCAGCTCGGAGAAGCTCACCATCTCCATACGCATAGTTTCAAAGTTGAAATCGGACGCGATTGGGTTTTGCATCCAGCCGTTTGCAACCAGAATCCACAGTGCGGACAGGTTTGAACCGAGCGCCACCAGCCAGGTGACACACATATGCTGAACTTTACCCAGACGATCCCAACCGAAGAAGAACAGACCTACAAAGGTGGATTCGAGGAAGAAGGCCATCAGACCTTCGATTGCCAGCGGCGCACCGAAGATATCCCCTACATAGTGGGAATAGTAAGACCAGTTAGTCCCGAACTGGAACTCCATGGTCAGACCGGTAGCCACACCCAGAGCAAAGTTGATACCAAACAACTTGCCCCAGAACTTGGTCATATCTTTATAAATCTGTTTGCCGGAAAGGACGTAGACCGTTTCCATAATGGCCAGCAGGAACGCCATACCGAGCGTCAGTGGCACAAAAAGGAAGTGGTACATCGCGGTCAAGGCAAACTGTAAGCGCGACAGTTCGACTATATCTAACATCATGACTCCTTGCTCATCGCATGAAGACTCCGAGAGTGAACCCCGTTAGAAAGGGTCACACGCATGCCCCAATACAAAATTATTTGCTCGCCTCTATCGTTGCCATTTCATCAAAAGAGGAAAAGACAATGATAAAAAAGTTACAAATGTGTTAATGAATAAACCAAATTGATCCCGTAATTATATTACGCCGCAAAATCCTTACAATAAACAGGTTTTTATTGAGCAAATTTGCATTTTTCGACAGTGATCAATTTATAGCGAAATTGTCACGATCTCACCAATTTGATCTACAACAATTTATCGTGTTTTGCAGATTTTTTTCAAGAATTAAAAATTGATTTATATCAAAATCAACCACATATGTTAATTATGTGTGAATCATGAACCACTGGTAACTTTATTGTTAATTTATTGTAACAAAATAGCACAGTAAAATTACCCACATGGAAATATATAGATAAAAAACCAGTATTTTATTTAACAGAGCCGCTTTATCGACTTTTTATAATACTAATTAGTTAGAGTAGCTACTTTATTGCCATTTTACATAACATATTTTTATCACCGTTAATTGATTGTTGTCTTTATG
>ERZ1027095.712-NODE-712-length-10087-cov-10.796950_pt1 | contig 10087 bp, 6 predicted proteins | sample MGYA00519409_ERZ1027095 | MGnify/ENA primary metagenome ERZ1027095 (study PRJEB26926, sample SAMN06164650) | human gut metagenome | biome: ENVO:00009003; feature: ENVO:2100002; material: ENVO:00002003 | host: Homo sapiens | place: USA | collected 2012 ... | reverse complement strand
CAATGACCACGCTGCCCTCGGTGGGGCGCTCCAGCAGGTTGATGCAGCGCACCAGCGTGGATTTGCCCGCGCCGGACATGCCGATGATGCCGTAAATCGAACCATCCGGGATGGTCAGGCTGATGTCCTTCAGCGCATTCACTGCGCCGTCCTTCATCTGGAAGGTCTTGGAAAGGTGTTTGATCTCGATCACAGGGATTCTCCTTTTGATGTAACATCCTTGCCCTCTCCGTCATTGCTCCGCAATGCCACCTCCCCCAAAGTGGGAGGCACTGCATCTTCCGGGCGCAACAACAGCTGACTGTGGGCTGCAATTGGCTCTCCCTTTGGGAGAGCTGGCAAAGCCGTCAGGCTTTGACTGAGAGGGCGAGCCGCGTTTCCTTAACCCTCGATCGGGCTCAGGTCACTCTGCTTGCCGCCGTAGATGCCCATGGGCTCAACGTGGATACCGGCAACGGAGACCAGGTGGGTGCCCTTCTCCTCATTGAAGTTGTCCAGGTAGGGCTGATGCTGGAAGTAGTTGGTGTCGCACTGGCCATCCTCAACGATGGTGTTGGGGATCACATAGTCATCGTACTCCTGGATGTCCAGCGTAATGCCCTTGTCGGCCAGGATCTGCTTGCAGACCTCCAGGATCTCGCAATGGGGAGCGGGGGTGGCAGCGCAGCTGACAGTCTCACCGTTCAGTGCGTCATAATCGATGGAAGGATCATAGCCGTCGGTGGGGTCCTCCACAACAGAGACCACAGCGCCGCCGTAGCTCTCGGTCATAAAGTCCTTGACCTGCTGGCTCTGCAGGGCAGCGACCAGAGCCTTGATCTTGGGCTCGTTCTCGTTGCCTTCCTTGCAGACCAGAACGTTAACGTAGGCAGAGGTGCCATCCTCCATGGCCAGAGCGTCGGTCATGGGGTCCAGACCGGCGGAGATGGCGTAGTTGGAGTTGATGACAGCGTAGTCCTCATCCTGCAGGACGTTGGGCACCTGAGCAGCCTCGACCTCGTCCACATTGACGTTCAGGGGGTTCTCTTCGATGTCGTTCTTGGTGGCGGTCAGGCCTGCATCTGCCTTCAGCTTGAAGAAGCCATTCTTCTCCAGCAGAGTCAGAGCGCGGGCCTCGTTGGTGGTGTCGTTTGGAACAGCGACCTTGATCTTGTCCAGCTTGGCAGCGGTGGAGGCAGCCTCAGAGGATGCAGCGCCGGAAGCGGCGGAGCTTGCGGTGGAGGAAGAGCCGCCGCAGGCGGTCAGGGCAGCGGCAGCAGCGGCCACGCCGGAAACTTTCAGAAAATTACGACGAGTGATCTTAGACATTTTGTTTTCCCTCTCTACTTTTACAAAAATGTTTTTGTGCGGTGCGGCACAATCCGCACCCTTTGCACCGGAAGCAAAATAAAAAACGCTTCCGTCCTCAGCGGGCATACACCCACAAGGACGAAAGCGTAAAACTTCCGTGGTACCACCTTGGTTTACTGTCCCCTCACAGAGGCAGCCTCACTGCTGCGGCGTTTTGCAACGCGACAACCGGACGCTGTAACGGGCGCTCCCGTCGCAGGCTTAGCACTCTTGCACTTCGCCCCCGCGGCTCCGAGACCATTTTCAGTTCCCTGTTTCCTGCCCTTTTCCACCGCCCGGGCTCTCTGGAAGGATCAATGCGAAAACCTACTCTTCTCTTCACAGCCATTTTTGTGATATTGCATACATAATACCCCACTCTTCCGGGTTTGTCAACCCTTTCAACGAAGTTTTTCAGTAGGGAATTGCCTGCTTACTGCCGGTCGGCATCCTGCTCCGTGCTGTACAGCACCATCAGGTGGTTGGCACTGGCTTCCAGCTGGGATTTTGCCTGACGGAGGTTCGCTTCCTCGGTCTCGTTCATCTTTTCGGGCTTATCCTTGCGCAGGCAGCGGCGCAGGCCGGCAAGGTCGTTCTTGACTCGGTTCTTCTCGTCCTTGTCCAGCTCCTTTTTGCACTTGGAGAGGGCTTCATCCACCTTGTAAGCCAGCATCTCGGCCTGATTGTGGAGCTCCAGCCGCTCCCTGCGGCGGGTATCCTCATCCTCGTAGGCGGCAGCATCGGCCATGGCGCGCTGGATCTCGTTCTCGGAAAGATTGGTGCTGCCGGTAATGGTGATGTTCTGCTCCCGGCCGGTGCCCAGATCCTTTGCAGACACCTTGACCACGCCATTCACATCGATGTCAAAGGTGACCTCGATCTGGGGCTTGGAGGAGAAGCCGGAGCGGATGCCGGTGAGCTTGAATTTACCCAGGCTCTTGTTGTCGCGGGCAAAGTGGCGCTCGCCCTGCAGCACGTTGATCTCTACGCTGGTCTGCATGGGGCGGGCCGTGGTAAAGATCTGGCTCTTGCGGGTGGGGATCATACTGTTGCGGGTGATGAGAGGAGTGGCCACGCCGCCCAGCGTCTCAATGGACAGCGTCAGCGGGGTGACATCCATCAGCACAAGGCCCTGCGCGGCCGCGCCGGTGGCACCGGCCAGCTTTCCGCCGCCCTGCAGCAGGCCGCCCTGCACGGCGGCACCCATGGCCACGCATTCATCTGGATTCAGGGTGTGGCTGGGCTCACAGCCCAGCAGCTCCCGGACCTGCCGCTCCACAGCGGGCATCCGGGTGCTGCCGCCCACCAGCAGGACTTTGCCCAGCTGGCTGGCGGAAATCCCGGCATCCCGCAGGGCGTTCTGCACCGGCTGAACGGTGCGGGCCAGCAGGTCACCGGTCATCATCTCAAACTGGGGGCGGCCCAGGCTCAGATCCAGATGGTGAGGGCCATCCTTGCCCACCGCGATAAACGGCAGGTTCAGCTGGGCGGAAAGCGCACTGGAAAGCTCCTTCTTGGCCTTTTCCGCTTCCTCCTTCAGGCGGCCCATGGCGGCGGGGTCCTTGGTCAGATCGATGCGGTCAGATCTGCGGAACTCCGCCACAGCCCACTCAACGATGCGCTCGTCAAAGTCGTCGCCGCCCAGATGGGTGTCGCCGCCGGTGGCCAGCACCGTAAAGGTGCCGTCCTCGATCTCAATGATCGAAACATCAAAGGTGCCGCCGCCCAGATCATAGACCAGGATCTTCTGGGGGGCTTCGTTGTCCAGGCCATAGGCCACCGCGGCAGCGGTGGGCTCGTTGATGATGCGCAGAACATTCAGGCCCGCAATGCGGCCCGCGTCCTGAGTGGCCTTGCGCTGGCTGTCGTCAAAATAGGCAGGCACGGTGATGACCGCCTCGGTCACCGGTTCGCCCAGATAGCTCTCGGCATCGCGGCGGATCTTGGTCAGGATCATGGCGCTGATCTCCTGCGGGGTCAGGTCTCTGCCATCGATATGCACCCGGTGATCAGAACCCATGTACCGCTTGATGCTGGACACCGTGCGGCCTGAGTTTGTGGCGATCTGGCGCTTTGCCGCGCCGCCCACCAGACGCTCGCCATCCTTGGTAAAGGCCACCACGCTGGGGGTGGTGCGCTCGCCTTCGGCGTTGGTGATGACCACAGGCTTGCCGCCCTCCACCACCGCCACGCAGGAGTTGGTGGTGCCAAGATCGATTCCGATCACTTTGCTCATAGTGCTTGTCCTCTTTTCTTCGGCGCAGAATATTTCCTTGAATATCTTACCGGTTTCCTATGACGATTTCTTAGAACAAATGTAAAGAAACTGTGTTTCAGGCGTTTTTATCGTCGGCCAGCAGCTGATCGGTCAGCAGTTCAGCCTCCCGCAGCCAGGCTGCAGCATCCGTTTCGCCCTCAGCCTGCAGGATCCGAAACCCCTGCACGGCTTCGGCCACCTGCAGCAGCGCCTTTTTGCGGGAGAGGTACTGGGTCTCGTACTGGGCAAGACGCAGGCAGACCTGCGGGGTGTAGGCGATGTCCGGCACCTCCCGGGCAGCGCTCTGGGCGCGGCGGTAGTATTGCAGGGTCTCCGCCATCTCCCCGCCCGATGCGGCACAGTCATCCCCCAGGGCGATCATGGCCTGCACCTCCCCGGCCTGTGCGGCCTTTTTCCACATCCGCCGGGCCTGGGTCTTATTCTTCCGGGTACCCCGGCCATAATACAGGCAGTCCCCCAGGGCAGAAAGCGCCTCTGCGCTGCCCGCCTCGGCGGCGGCAGTGTAGCGGGCCGCTGCCTCCGGCCAATCCCCGGCCCGGGCGGCGGCGTGCCCGGCTTCCAGCTCCTGAGCGCCGGGGTTGTCGCTCCCCCGCTCCGATCTCAGCAGCCCGCTGAGCAGGGAGACATCCAGCGTGGCAGAGCTTGTCCACGGGTCCAGCACCACACCATCGATGCCGTCCGTTTCCAGCGCATACTCCATGGCGCTGCGCAGGCTGCGCTCCACCATGGGGCGGGTTGCGCTGGCCTTTTCCGCCTCGGCGTTCTTTACCGAGGTGAACAGCGGCAGATAGTGCCGCTCCTTCCGGGCGTGGAGCAGCCAGGGCGGCAGGCCTTCGGCCCGCTCCTCCGGGATGGGCAGATGCGCCCAGGGGGCGGCCCCGCTCTGGGGGTCCACCGCCGCATCCAGCGGAACCAACACCTTGGTCTGCAATTCCAGCGCATAGTTCAGGGCGTTCATCAGGCTCCAGAAATGTTCCTCGTTCTGCTCCCGGTATAGCCGCGCCACGGCCTCCTCCACAAACGGGCAGCCTGTGCCCACCGGCCCGTACTGCGGCGCAGTCCGCTTTTTTCCGCTGCCCACCGGCCGGAAGCGCCGACCGCCCATGTTGTATGCCATTTATCTCACCCTTCTTTTTCATCAATAGGATAAGTATAGCAGGAATCCGCAAATTTCACAATATTTTCCCGCAGGCAGGCCGCACGCAAAAACAGCAGGCGGCTGCACATGGCCGTCTGCTGTTCGGTTCACTCTTCTGCCGGTTTTGCCGCATCGTCCAGATAGTCCTCGATGCTGCCGATGCTGTACCGGTTCTCGTTGGCTTCCACGCTCCGTGCACTGGCATCGTAGCAGGCTTCCAGAATGGGCATCACTGGCTGCTGGCCCTCCGGGTCGGTCAGATGTCCGATGGCACGGGCCTCATAGTAGTTGTCGATGATCTGGTTCACGATCCGCTTGCGGTCACGGAGCGGAGTCTGCAGGTTGGCCAGCTGCTCCTGCCGGATGCCGCAGCTGTTGCTGCCGTGGTCACCGAACAGGATGTAATACTCCTGCTCGATCTCCAGCGGTGCAGCCTGATGCAGATAATAATCCGCCAGTGTCCTCCGCTTCTTTTCGGTGCTGAAGCCCTTGATATCCTCCATGCCGCGCGGAAAGAGTTCCGGATGCCGGATCCACATTTCATAGGGCCCCACCGGCAGGTGCAGAGTATCGAATACATCCAGATAATCCTCCAGCGCAATGCGGATCTCGCCCCGCTCCCATTTCTGAATGGTGCGCTTGTCCCGCCCCAGCATATCCGCAAGCTCCTGCTGGGATCTGCCCGCCACGTTCCGGGCAAAGGCAATGGCTTCCCCGATTCGGTTCCGGTAGTTGGTCATATTCTTTCCCTCCTGACACACACTTGTACACCAGGCATTCCAACGTCTGGCGACATAAAATACTTTCCTCTGATAAAAGGATAATGGTTTGTCCCGCCTTCTGTCAAGAGTTGCAAATTCAATCACTTCACGTCAAATTTTTGTTAAATGTGTCATTCAAGCCGGACAGCCGCCTTTTTTGCAGAGATTTTGCCACTCCGTGGGGCAGCCGCTCCCTGTCTTAAACAACATTCGGGCCATTTTGTCCTTTTTCACCTGCCGGAGGCGGCCGGATGTGTCAGGTACATCACACCATGCAACGCAAAATATTTTTTGAAAAAAATTCCTCTTCGGCAAGTTTTTCCCAGCGCATCCGTTTCCATACACGCAAAAACCGCCCATAGCTGTCAAAAACAGCCATGGGCGGGTGCTTTTTCTTTATGCCAGTTTATTCAGCCTTACGGCTACGTAGGGGTCCGGGAGCTTGAGCTCGTCAGCAAGGTCGGCTTCAGATTCGTACTTCTCCGCCGCCATGCCCACCACAACGCTGCACACGTCAAAGCGTCCGGCGGGCGAAAGGGCCGTGACCTTAGCTTCTCCGTCGGCAATGGCGGTCACCACGCCATCCGCATCCACGGTAACGACACCCGGGTTGCTGCTGACCCATGTAATGGGCACACTGCCGCCGCCTTCCACCGCAACGGTGGCCGTCAGACGTTCCTGGGTGCCCACGGTGCGGAGCAGCAGGTCACTCTTGTTCAGGGTCACCTTGCCGATATCCGAAGTCACCGTGACGCTGCACCGCAAAGCCTGGCCGTTGGAGACCATTGCCGTGATGGTGGTGGTGCCCGCTGCCTGAGCCGTGACAAGGCCCTTGTCGCTGACTGTGGCAACCTCGGGGTTGCTGCTCATCCACTGGTAGACATAGAGGAAGGAGTGGTCGCTGTTGGTCAGCTGGAGCTGGTGGGTGGGGTGCAGGTCATTGTACTGCAGCACAAGACTCAGGCTGGTGGTATCCAGCGTGGGCTTTTTTCTGGCTGATTCTTCATTTTTGCGGGTCACGGTCACCTTGCAGGCGGCACGTTCGCCGTGGTCGGAGATGGCGGTGATGATGGCAGTGCCTGCATTGCGGCCCGTCACCTTGCCGTCGCCATCCACCGTGGCAACATTGGAGTTGCTGCTCATCCAGACGATGAAGTAATAATCGCTCTGGCCGCTGGTGTACAGGTAGCCCTTGGGGCGGGGGTCATCATCGGTGATCTCCAGCTCCATCTCGGTCAGCTCCAGTTCCAGCTTGGAGCCGGTTCCGGTCAGGCCTGTCAGCACACCGGGCGCGGCCTGCGCGGGCAAAGGGGCAGCCAGCAGGGCCCCGCTCAGAGCCAGCAGGGCCAGAAGCCGCCCCGCGGTTTGGAATTTCCATTTCATTGGGTCGAACTTCCCTCCTTGTTTCATCCCATGGGATCAAAGGAATGCCGCACACATGGAAAAATTTCGCGTCCATGATTTTTCTCACTACTGATTCATTTTACACGTCCGGCCAATGTGGGTCAAGTTTTTCGCCCAAAGTGCTGTGCTTTCGCACCCGATTTCGTGGACTATACCAGTTTTTCCGGAAAATTTTGTGCAAAAAGAACGCCGCAGTCCCGGCGTGGGAGCTGCGGCGTTCCGGACAGGATCAATAATTGTGCTTTTTCAGCTCAAAGTAGCTCTGGGGATGTGCGCAGACCGGGCACTTCAGGGGAGCCGACTTGCCGATATAGGTGTAGCCGCAGTTCCGGCACTGCCAGACCTGCTGCTCTTCCCGGGCAAAAACCTTGTTGTTCTTCAGGTTCTCGGCCAGCTCACGGTAGCGCTCCTCGTGCTCTTTCTCGATCTGCGCCACCATGGTGAACAGGGCAGCCAGCTGGGTAAAGCCCTCTTCCTTGGCCTCTGCGGCCATCCGGGGGTACATCTCGGTCCACTCGTCGTGCTCGCCGCCGGCTGCCATTTCCAGGCAGGTCATGGTATCGGGGATGGAGCCGCCGTTCAGGGCCTTGAACCACATCTTGGCGTGCTCCTTCTCGTTGGCAGCCGTCTCCTCAAAGATCGCTGCCAGCTGCTCATAGCCCTCCTTCTTGGCCACGCTGGCGAAGAAGGTATACTTGTTGCGGGCCTGGCTCTCGCCTGCAAAGGCTTCCCACAGGTTTTTCTCGGTCTTGGTACCCTTGAGTTCCATATTCATGCTCTCCTTTTGTTTGTGCGGTGTATCATTTCGCCGCCGGTGACCGCCGGGGCGTTCCTTCTGCACTGATTATACCAGAGTTCCGAATTGAAATCAAGAATAATTCCTATTTATTTTGAGAATATCTCTCAGTTATGTTGTTTCAGAGCGCAGACTGCAATGCTCAAAGCGCTCCATGCCGCCTGATACATCAGGACAGCGGCCACCGACAGGGTGCCGATGCTGCCCGCGTAGGTCAGCAGAACACCGATGACCACCGAGAACCAGACCGAGACCATCTGCACCGTGGTGGCGCTCGTCTCGGCGTTCTGGGCCTTTTCCGCCGCGCGCAGGCCGCCGATCAGGCTGGCAAAGCCCTTATCATGCAGCATACAGCAGCGGGCCGTCTCGTCCGGCTGGGCAGGGGTCAGCGCACTGCACTGCTCCTGATCCAGCAGGGTGATCATCCCCTCGGGCAGATGGTAAGCCTCGGTGATGTGGCGGGCCGTCAGGCTGGGGTCCTCACAGGTGACCAGCAGGCGGATGTTCTCCCGCTGCAGCACCTCCAGACCGCGGGCGGCGTTGCGGCCACCCACATAATGGAGCACGAACATGGCGTGCAGACTGCCGGAAACAGCCAGATACAGGATCTGCAGCGCGCCGTTTTGGGAGTGCTCATCCTCGTACTCCTGCTCAGGCAGGGGCACGCCCTCCTGCTCCATGTACAGCCGGTTGCCGATGAGCACCCGGTTGTTATCGCACCAGGCGGCAAAGCCAAGGCCGTGGTGAACCTCCAAGTCCTTCACAGGGTACAGGATCTCGGTGCGGTCCTCGATGATCTGGCGGAACAGACCCCGCAGGGTCTCGCAGCTGTGGTTGAGGATACTGGCCGCATAGAGGATGGCACGGTCGATGCGGCCGCCCTTGAAGATGCGGATATCCTCCAGGTTCACGCTGTCGGCGGTAAAGAGCTCGTCGGCATCCACCTGCACGGTGTCCACACCGCCCAGCTCCTCAATGGCGGCCCAGCCGGGCACCACGGCACCGGCGGCGGCAGCGGTCTTTTGCAGGCGCAGAGACGCGATGCCTGCAACCAGGGTGGAGGACAGCGGTGCACCCATGCAGAGCATGGAGGTCAGGGCTGCGGCCATGCCGTTGGGCCCGCCGCCAAACAGCAGGAACACCAGCCCGCTGAGCACGGCGGCACCCAGCAGGATCAGGGCTGTCTTGCGGGCGCGGCGCTCACTGGCGCGCTCCCCGAAGCTCTGCTCCACCAGCGCCTCGTCCCACTGGACAGGGCGGCTGAGCAGCACCCAGGGGTCTTTCTGATCCAGGCTCCGGGCCAGCACCCGGATCAGGTCCTTATCCCGGACGCGGAATGCACCCTGCAGCCCCTCGGGAGATCGGGCGGCAAGGTCATAGCCGTTTCTGACGGCAGTCAGCAAGACACGGCTGCCCAGCAGGGCCAGGAACAGGCCCAGTGCGGCCACGCCGGAAAGCAGCGTCCAGCTGGAGTTCTGATAGCTCTGGGCGTTGAGCAGAGCGACCGCAGCCTGCACCAGCGCACCGCAGGCGGCCAGCGCCGGCATGGTGTCTGCACTGGGGCGGCCCTTGAGGCCCTGCAGTCCATCCCGCAGGACAGGCCAGCCCACAGCCAGCGCACCGGCCAGAAAGAGCAGGTTGGCGGCATAGAACGCCGCCGGGGCGATCACGGGGTCAAGGGAGGCCACAGGGGCCAGCAGCCCCTCGGCAACAAGGCCAAAGTGGAGCAGCACCACGGCTAGGATGCCCTCCAGCACACACCGCAGCGTCAGCTCCGCGCCCATCCGGCGGAGCTTCTCCCCCACCTGCTCGGGCGTTTCCGGCTCGGTTTCTTCTTCAGACTTCTCCGCAGCCTCCGGGGCGGCAGGGGCCGCTTCCTCAGCAGGCTGGGCCGGGGCCTCCTCTGCCGGGGCGGCAGGCCGGGCGGGTGCTTCGTCCTCTTCCAGCCCCATCAGCGGCAGGCTCATGCTGTCGTCCTTGCTGGGGGCCTCGGTGCGGGTAGGGGCCTGCGGCTCGTTCTCGTCCGCGCCCTTGCCAAAGAACTGGAAAGCCGTTTCCGGTTCCGGCTCAACCTCTGGCGCGGCTTCCGGGGCAGACTTTGCCTGCTTTACCGACTGATCCTCGGCAAACACCATGGGGATGGCCGGACCCTCAGGCGCTGCGGGAGCTTCCGGCTCCACGGCCAGCACCTCTTCGGGGGCATCCTGCACCTCCTCCACCGGGGCGGGCTTGGGGGTGCCATAGAGCATGGCCTTGAGTTCGGCCATCTCTGCATCCTCCTGCTGCTCCTGCGGGGTCAGGGGTTCCCGGCGGCGGGGCGGCTCCGGCTTTTTCCTGTCTCTTATACACATCTCCGAGCCCACGAGACTAGCGCTCATCTC
>ERZ1027095.694-NODE-694-length-10322-cov-5.313724_pt1 | contig 10322 bp, 9 predicted proteins | sample MGYA00519409_ERZ1027095 | MGnify/ENA primary metagenome ERZ1027095 (study PRJEB26926, sample SAMN06164650) | human gut metagenome | biome: ENVO:00009003; feature: ENVO:2100002; material: ENVO:00002003 | host: Homo sapiens | place: USA | collected 2012 ... | reverse complement strand
CGGAGATGTGTATAAGAGACAGCATATAAATATCTTAGTCTGTTGTATTCCTCAGTCACTCTTCTTTTATCATAATCCACATACTGCTCCTTTTCATCACAATCTTTGCTGAAATCCAAATATTGCAAATAGTTTCGGTCCAGGATTCCATTTTTGGTATTTATGATGGATTGTGGTAAATATCGCTTTTGATGAAGCAACAAATGAGAACTGGGATATACCTCTATACCATAATCCCGCTTCTTATATTGATGCCAACCGTATGCGGTCATTTGAAAGACACTCTTGTTTACTCGCAATTGATGGGTTGTATAATTTACCTCATCATTCTCCACTCTTCGCATTTCTATGGATATGTCGGAATGAAACATGTCCTCCTCCACGTCATCTATGACAATGACGGAGACCAAAGATGTGTCGCGGAGCAAACGTTCGATGGAAGAGATCTCGAAGCCTTCCAATTCTTGTTTCCTGACTTGTGAAATGCCATCTATTACCGTGCAGGGGATTATTCTTGTCTCTTTTTCGTCCTTTCCCTTATTTTGTCGTTCTTGAATTTTTGATATTATTTGAGTTAGTCTATGGGCAGGTGTTCTGGTATAGATAAAATTATCGTGGACATCGTCCGCTTCTGTGGAATTGAATTCCACGTCAAAGAAATCATTCCGGAAATCATCTATTTTGGTATAGTCACCGGAAAATCGGTTTACATCACAGAGATATTGATGAATAAGATTATACTTTCTTTCAAACAGCATATTGGTTTGGGTGTCTTTCGACTGTGCTGTCCTAAAATGCAACGAGTTCGTACGGATATTGTAAAAGACAATACCTTCAGAGATATATTTATCAATACGGGCACAAAGGTCATCCGGTAGTAGCGGTGTGTTATCACACTGTTCCTGACTGGTATATACTTTCTGGTCGGTTTTAAATATGATGTCCGCAAACAAGCTGTTATTATATTGGGAATCCTTACGCAAATCTTGTTTGAGCTTAATCATCTTTCGTGTACACTGGGAGATGATAAAATCCAGAAGGATATCGTTTAGTTGATCATGCGTCTTATCCAAAGAGAAGAAGGCCGGAGCCAATAAAGCATCCTCACCATTGTAACGCCTTAATGATTTGGTTATACCATGCATGACTTGCATGGCAAGCATTGTTTTGTCAGTGCCTTTACAACCCTTTAGTGTAATGATTATACCTTGCGTTTTATTGTTTCGGGATACACTAGAACTATACATAGGCAATTGTAAGCCACCCAACAGGATTTTATCCAACCCGCTAATTCCTGTTGAGATTTTTTGTATATTATCATACTGCTTCATAGTACAAAATTTAAAATCGTATCATATAAATGGTTATACCCGTTCCTGTCAAAAATAGGAGTAAGCCCATATTGTGTATAGAACGTGTCCTTAAGGTTCATTAGACCAAGATAACTCATGCATTCTTTCTCGCTTAATTTTTCTTTCATGCTTTTCGAGAGGGCATGCAAATAGTATATCTTATCATCGTTACCAATCTTGCTTGCATAATGAATCATTCGTTGCGTATTGATGTCCGTCAGGGACGAGCCCAAGAACAAGCAAGTGAAATGGCATAAAAAATGTAGCTGGGTCGCAGTCTGCCAGGAATACACGTTCTGGGTGTTCTCATAGAATTCTTCCATAGACAATACGATTTCATTGTCTTTCACGGGAAGGTATTCATTATACGGCGGTATCAGACCATGTATATGGTAAATGGGTAGTACGTCCTTTTCCTGTGAAGAATGGCTATAAGATCCAAATACATCTTCCACCGTTCTATCCTGACGAACCCTCTCCATTTCTTTTTCAGTAAAGAACTCCTCCTTGTTTTCCCTTAATATATCAATGGCTATCGTAAGGAACTTATCAAAATTATAGGTAACCACTGCTATAATCGGATGATGCAAGATTATCAACCGGGCCAATTGATACAAAGAATAAAAAGGTCTACTCTTGCCCGTACCGGAAAGATTTGAGTTTAGTCCGTAGTATTTCAAGAATATCTTTCGCATTATATATTTGTCACATTGTTGGTACAAGTGCTTTCGTATGGAATCAATGTAGTTATTCCCTAAGACAGACTTGATAATGGAAGCTTGCACTAATGGCGGGAATTCAAAAGATGCATATGAGCGCAAGCATTCCCAACTTTCTTCCGAGAATCCTTTCAATGCCTCTTTCTTATTCGGATCACAAATCAAATTCTGCATGATATATCTGTCTTCAGAAGACAATCCTTTCCCGATAGAAAGTAATGAAAAGGCTTCTGAAAATAGTCCGTTCAACAGCCCATTCCAACTCAAGTCTATTTCTTTGCAGCCTTCAATACTGGTTCTATCACCAAGATTTATTCCGGCACCAAGAAATAGCACCATCCTTTTCCCATTCTTAAAATCTTCAGCCAGTTGTAGAAGATTCGCTTCATTTGTGTTTTTCCCGATTACCATTGCCTATCTGTTTAAAATCGTGAGGATTTTCTCAATCATTACAGACTCTTTAAAACCTAAAGAAACTTGATTTGCCTCGTTGGCCATACGAATATAATGATCTTTATCTTGGAATATCTCTTCTATCATACAATCGATTCTATCTAAATCCTGCACATCTATCTTATATCCGTTCGCCCCGTCTTCCACCATTTCGGCTATTCCTCCTTCCGTCGGTACAATTACCGGCAGTCCGGCACTCATCGCTTCCAATGCCGTCAAGCCGAATGTCTCCACAAACCGTTGTTTGTCGGAAAGATTAAGTACAATGGAGGCTTCGTTATAGAATGGGGTCACATCATTCCGACGGGAAATGATTTGCAAATTATCCATGCTCAAATCTTTATTATTTGGGTTAATTTCGTGACAACCTTCTCGCTGTCAAAACCGGCAGAAAACAGTAATGCGTTGTTTGCCATACGGATGTACAACTCTTTATTGTCCAGCAATACGCAAATGTGTTTGCCAACGGCATCCAATTCCTGTACATCTATTTTGTATCCGTTATCGCCATCTTTCACCATCTCCGCTATCCCTCCTTGTGTCGGCACGATTACCGGCAACCCGGCACTCATGGCTTCCAATGCCGTCAGTCCGAATGTCTCTACCGCTTGCCGTGAGTTGGTCAATACGATTACGATGGTAGCTGTGTTATAAAAAGAGGTAACATCCGCTTGGCGTGGATAAATCGTCAGATTTACCCCCCCCCTGTTAAATCATGTAATTTATTGGCTGTCAAATAATTGTTAATGTTTTCTTCGGTGTCATTTATCACCAACACAAACTTATATTGAGGGAGTTTTTCTGCCAGTTCGATGAATTCCCTTGTCCCTTTATATTCCTTTAGGGAAGAGAGCATCAATACCGTTTTGCGTTCAAAGGCCGTTTCCGGATTGGGATGCAATCTGTCCGTAAACTCCTTAGGCAATGCGTTCGGAATCACCGTTACCCCTTTCTTCCGCTGTAAGAAAGAGGCTTGATAGGCAGAAACGCAAATAATTTCATGTGCCAGTTTCTGCATAAGGAAAGCCAATGTCTTGTAGAATGCCCCTTTCACAAAAGCGTTCTCATGATAATGGTACACCACACGTTTTCCCATCAACCTCCCTGCCAGCGCAGGACCTACGGGCAACAACGTATTGATATAGAATACCACGTCCTTTTGGAACAACCAACGGAAAGCCAACAGAAAAGTATATAGCTGTACCGCACAATACCGAAGCATGGTAATCGTGGAATTATTGGAAAACCGATAAGGATAAGAATGCTTTCGCAAGTTCTTGTAATGGAGCAATTCATCCAAGACACCGCCTTTGGATGATACCAGATCTATCCGATACCCCTTCCTGAGCATACCTTCCAGCACCATTTTCAACACCTTGGGGCTACCGCTGTAATCGTTGAAAAGGTGAAAGCAGACAATGTGTTTCATTTATTGATTCAAATATTTCAGCAACTCGCCCCATATTGTCATGGAGCGGGCTATGTCTCCTTTTATCTGCCCCTTTTCACGTATGGTAAACCGGACAATCATATCCAGCAGATAAAGTGTGTAATCTTCTCTATTAAAATCTTTTCCTTCCTGAGATTGGAGAAAAGTTATTATTTCGTCAGCTTGCCAATGTTTCTCAAAAATAGCCGTCTGCGTGAAGAAGTGATACCTGTCCAACATAAGTGGGTAGGTCATTCGGGCATATTCCCAATCGAATACGAACAACGCCCCTTTTTCAACGAACATGTTCCATGGGGTGAAGTCGGCATGATATACACCATATTCCACCATTTTGCCACTATTCGTTTGACAGACTTTATCTATGGCGGCACTTACAATGGATTTTAATTCTTCCGAAAGAATCCAATCAAGGTGCTGGCTTAAATCAGATAACGTGTGATAATAGTCTGTTTCCTCAAACAGTAATTTCTGTTTCGTTTGGATATAGATACGATGCAAAAACTCTTCATGCAGTCGTCCCCATTGATGTACAACCTGTGAATGATTCGTTTTGCAGGTTGTCTGCACCAACAGGTGAATGCCATTGCGCCATTCTCCCGAAAAAACAATCCTTGGCACGTTGTCGATACCAAGACGCTCCAATTGCTTCAAAAAATCACCCTCACGTTCAAACAGTTTGGCAACCTCCGGATGGTCGCTTACTTTGCAATACCCAAAAATCCTTGAACCGATACTAAGTTGGATGGTAAGCTTTTGGTGTACGCATGGCGTGCCGCAAAACACGGCAAACTCCAGTAGGTCAGTATGGAACAGCCGACAAAGTTTATCGTAGAGGTCATCGGCAAGGCTACACCTTGTCGTTTCGATATGCAGTTTCCGTTTCAGCAATGGCAAGCGATGCAATACCGGGAACCAGCGTTTCAGCAATTTTCCCTTAAATCCGCTAGGCTGGTAAAGGTTCATGGCAGTGCGTAATTTGCTTACAGGCATGAACCATACCTTGCCGTCATTATTCTCTATACGGTAGAAGGGGGGGGCCTCCCATATCGACAACACCTCCGTAAGTAAGCTAAACAGATTCATTGTCTAATTTTTATCCAATCCATCCAAAAGCCCGTTCGATAAAAATTCCTTTGGATTCCAAATCATACTTTGCACGGGATGAATTCTTCCCCTAAGAAGTATATGCTTTCAGTATCGCATCCCGGATTTCCTTCCCATGATTCTCCCATGAGAACCTTTCAGAAACCTCTTGCGCTTTTCTTCCAAGCCTCTCCTGTTCTTCCGTTTGGGTCATTCTCAGCATGGCTTCTTCTAAATGCTGAATAACTTCCGTTCGTCCTTTTCGCGGAATCAGTATCGCATAGTCATTGGTAAAATAACGGGTATAGCCGGTCGTATCCAAACAAATCAACGGTTTCCCCATTGCCATACTGTCAAACGACACCGTTACAGCTCCTTCTTTTAAAGCGGCATTTACCACCACATCCGCATTCCTCATCAAGTCCTTGTAGATATTCATGGATACCTTGCCTGCCAATGTCACGAAAGATTCCAAAGCATATTTTTTCACCAACCGTTCCAAGCGGGCCTTGTCCGGTCCGTTTCCTACGATTGTCAAATGAATCTTTGAATTTTGGGTAATCACTTCCGGCAACGCTTCTATAATGAGGTCAAATCCACGCCATGCATCCAAATGGCCTACTGTGATAAATTCAGTCACATCCTGTTCTGCTTTCTTGTCCAAACCGGATGCACAAGAAATGTCTGCCGCCACATCCGTGAATAGCAAAGCCTTGTCCGCTTGTTTTTGTGGAATCAGATCACGTGTTATTCCCGTTTTGCAAAGAATCAAGTTCGCTTGTTTGCAACGCTTTCGGAATCCCCTGTTCCATACTGCCATTGAAGTCACGATTCTACGGACTTTTTCAATCAGTTGTGATTTCCTGTCGTAATGTCGCGAATATTCAGCGGGAATGCTTTCCAATCCTCCCACCGGTCCCCAGACAAAGAACTGTTTCTGTCCGTAGCTGCTTACTTTCCATAATACATTGCCGTAGGTCAGATGATGAAAAATCCGAATATCATTCTCCTGCATGGTACGTTTCACAATTCCGTTGGTACACATCTGCCACAGATTATAGTAGGTACGTACCCCACGCAACCCTTTCTTCCAGAATCTTGCCCATTGGGGCCAGTCGTAATAAAGAAAATGGATGCCGCTGTATTCAGGATGCTCTGCTATCCACGGCTCGATGGTATGGCGGTTGCTTTCGCGTGTCAGCACCCACAGTTCGAAGTACTTCGACATCTCCAATACCCAGTGCCAGCCCACACCGATTTCACTGCCTAAGCCCGGTTCACAAGCGTAGGCGGAGATAAAGATCTTCAATTGATTCATAACTGCTTAAATCAAAGGCCATTTTACCTTTTTGCTATGATTAGTTCCTAAAACTGTTTAGTTTACCGCTTAGCCACATGGCAAAAAATGTGGGCTTGCCTAACGATGTCTCAGGGAATGTTTTTTTGTAAGACCCCTTAAAAAGCCATGTGTTATTTGACAAGTTCTCCATTACCTTTTCATCAAAAGGTAATCCCATTTTGGGCCATAGTCCAAAGCTATTTTCATTGTCGATAAATAAATCATTATAATCATTTTGAACCTTAGGTATCTCTTTCAAACCGATGGAGATCAATTTATCTAATAATAGATAGTCAATCCAGCACTCTTCACGTTTGGCGTATTCATAAAACATGTCTCTAATAAAACAGAATAAAGGATATCCTATTTTATTTGTACCCAAACACCATGAAGTCCACCTTCCTTTTGCAAAAAGAGGCATATTGGCATTATAACCTCCTTTTCGTGTATAAAAAGATATTGATTTGATTCTTTCAGGAATAGGTTCATTACACCAGCTTGTTGCATCGATCCAAATACCGCCATAGGCAGCAAGCAGAGATACCCTGACAATATCTGCGTAATGAGCCAACCCTATCATATTTCGTTCTCTCTTTTCTTCAACCCAAACAGGCAAAGTTATGTATCGCGACAAACTCTCCTTATCCAAAAAGATGACATTCGTATTTGCCCCTTTTAGTTGATTAACAGAACTTAATACTAGGGGGGGGGTAAAATCAAGGCCTTGATGCCAATATACCCATATAGGATAGTTTGTCACAGCCTCCAAATCCTCGAAATAACCATTCTTGTAACGATCGATAATCGTGGCGTAATTGCGATAAATGTATTTTTCTATGTATCTTTCTTTCGCGTTCTCTGCCCAAATTGCCATACAATTTAATCTTTTTATATGCAAGGCTATCTCCCATACCATGCTCCACACCATGTATGTAAATGAAAAATACCGGACTTTCACCAGATGCCCCATCATCCGTCGCTTGACAATAATAATTAACTTACACACAGATTCCATCTGTTCACGCAATATTTTTAAACCGAGTCTTATCATAAACTATTTATCTTTGATTATCAAATCCTTTTGTGCAACAAACCACGGCAAGTAACGGACAAAAATCGGAATGCATAGAGCAGACAAAACAAGTGTTACCATCGCAACGTAAATTAACAAACCGGGGGGGGTAATTCCGACTTTTGTTAAAACGACATTCAACGGACGGTATATTAGATGATGAACACACAGCAAGACAATAGAATATCGCCCTATGTATGACACGAGAGGTATCCGCTTAACATACTTGCAGAAGTAGAGGATAGACATCACCGAAACGATAGAAATAACGTATGTAGCCAACCCCAAAATCTCATTGTAGTGCAGAGAAAGATGATGATTGGTGTTGCGGTATAGTAAATAAGAGATTCCCCACAGAAGGAATGCAAATAGCAAATTATAACGGTCAAGACTGTTGGGATAAAGTAGGTTGGAACGCTTTAGGTAATAGCCGAATATGAAGAACGGTAAAGCTGTAAGAGCCACATCAACGAACAGCGGCACGAAAGTTCCGTAATAGCCAAGCCAGTATCCCACAGTTCCAAGCACACATACGATGATTATTCGCAATGCCTCGGAGTGGACATGAAGCGAAATGATGCCGAAGATGAGATTGCACCAAAACAAGCATAATAAGAACCAAATCGGACCATTGAAGTACTGCCTGTTGTTGAACAGATCGAGAATTCCCCCCGCACTTGTCACCAACAAACCAGGAGCTATCCATTTAAGTATATAATAGCACGCACATCCCAACAGGTAGAAGAAGAGGAATGGAATAAGGAGCTTGTTCATTTTCTTAACAAACAGGTTTTTAAACCCTCCATAGTCTTTGAAAAATAGTCCCGATAATATAAAATACAGCGGCATCCGAACCATTTCATAACCAGGTATATCATGCGACACACCACAGTGCCCAATTACTACTAAAATGATACAGATTCCTTTTGCCAAATCTATGAATTCGATTCTTTTCGTTGTTGCCATACTCTTAACTTTTTAGTTTCTTTGTGGTCAAAGCGCATCTTCTTTTTACTATCGCCTTTATTATTTCGTCTACGATTTCATCCACTGGCCTGTCCACATTAATCAACACTGCATTTTTTGTCTGTTCTGCCACCCTCCTATAAGCCTCACATTGGCGTTCTGTTTCCTCCAGCGTCAACTCTTTTTTCCTATTATAGATAACTTCAGCTGGGGCGTGAAGAACAAAAGTGATTGCAGGCCGTGGTATCAGAAAGCCAAAGAAACGAGGTGCCCAATTGGGTAATGAATAATGGTAACGATACATATCAACGTAATAATCGTAATAATATCGGTCAAATACGACTAATTTTCGTTGCCATTTTAAGGGAACGACCTTTAAATAATATCCCAACGTAAAATCAATGAGGTAAATAAGAAACCGCACCCACGATTTAAACGTTCCATCCGGCTTACGTCCATGCGGATTGGGGTTGTCTATCATTTCCGGTTTGGCATTTGGCCTATACTGACCTATATTTTGAAACAGACCCGGGCGGACATATTTACGTTCCACATCCGAAAAAGAAGTAATATCATATGTTTTCAGAGCTTCGAGTATTGTAGACTTGCCTCCACCATCGGGCGCAAGCAAGGCAATATCCATTCCTGCAGGTCGCAAGAATCGCAGTGGCAACATACGGCTTAGGTTATACCACCATTGGGAAATGCGCTTACCTACAGTGTTGTTTTTTCGTGATTGTGCACATACATGCTCCTTTAGTGCGGGATAATACGTTTCAAAGCATCCTGCATCATTACTGTTACACAACGCTACGATGCAATTCACAATTTCATCAGGTAGTTCTTCACGCAATTTAGAATCCACTTCTGCCTGATTTGAAAAATAATCTTTTTTAATAACGGCCAAATGCCTTTCTGTAAAATTGTGCTTTACCGTCCTTCGTAGTATCGTATAAATAATTTCGTCGACGGAGGCCGGTATATAAAATCTGCGATATTCAATTTTCCTATCCAATAATTTGTTGGGGATATAATAATGCGGCATTGATCGCCTAGATAATTCCGATTGGAAATCAAGTTCCAGCTGGAATCCCGGTTCCGGAAGTTCCGGTGTCAGCCAATAGACGAAATGGTAATAACCCATTGCCACTTTCTGTATCACTTGTAATCCGGCATGTGTAGCTGCATCCTTAACTATCCAATCTAAATCTTTTTCCGTAGTATGCCGATAGAATATATCCACGTCTGTTGGAAAAGTGGCTGGCATATTTTCATATCCGTTTTGGATACAGTAATCCAATCCTCTATGATTGAAGCAATCAAAGATAATCTTCAAATAAGTACATCCTTTATTGATCATAGTCTCATTCCCGTTCCTTTTGTATAAGGCATGGCGTTGCTTATAATAATTTTAACTGCTTTAGCTCCATATTTAACGTTTGGGCTACTGATTTATAGGAAAGTTCCTGTTTGTTATGTTTAAAGTCGATGTCGGCAAGTTCCTCCCAGCCGTTACCATGCAAAAAATCAATCAATTCTGTCAAAGAAGAAAATTGTTTTCCTATGTTTATCCGTTCATATATTCCATCAAAATAATCATTATGCAAGGAGAGTATGATTTTTTCCCTGTCGATAGCATCAAAAAGTGCACCGCTTGCCGTGAATTTATACTTATCTGTCGGATAGGTAAAAATCAGACTATCCATGCTATCTATATATTGGTTAAGCACTTCTTTCGATACATAATCTTTCTCAGAACCGGGAATGAACTGCACATTAGCCTGTGAAAGCAAATCTGGATCACATGTTACACGCCCCAGCGCATAGAATAGAATATTAGGACTGTCTCTTATACACATCTCCGAGCCCACGAGACTAGCGCTCATCT
>ERZ1027095.682-NODE-682-length-10426-cov-8.616816_pt1 | contig 10426 bp, 7 predicted proteins | sample MGYA00519409_ERZ1027095 | MGnify/ENA primary metagenome ERZ1027095 (study PRJEB26926, sample SAMN06164650) | human gut metagenome | biome: ENVO:00009003; feature: ENVO:2100002; material: ENVO:00002003 | host: Homo sapiens | place: USA | collected 2012 ... | reverse complement strand
GCCGCACCTCGCTCGCCGTATCGGCACTTAGAATTATGCGGTATTGCCCTAAAAAGCACCAAAATACCCCCCGCCCCGGATGTCGAATCTTTTAGCATCCGGGGCGGATTTTTGTACGCATTTTGCCCGTTCGGGCGGGGTTTGCGCAAATGTCGAATGTATGGTAAAATACAGGTAAAATCAGCTTTTGGGGGGTCATCTTATGGGTATTGTAGTCATCGGTGCGGTCTTTGTGGACATCAAGGGGTATCCGCTGTCCACCTATATCCCGGGCGGGCGCAACGCGGGCCGGGTCGAGCAGGTACACGGCGGCGTCTGCCGCAACGTGGCGGAGGACATTGCCAATGTCGAGCTGCGCCCCACCTTCGTCAGTCTGGTGGACGACACCGGCTCCGGCCAGGACGTCATTGACAAGCTGGCCAGGCACAAGGTCAACACCCGCTACATTCAGCGCATGCCGGACGGCATGGGCACCTGGCTGGCCGTGTTCAACAACGACGGCGATGTCTGCGCCGCCATCTCGAAGCGGCCCGACACGACGCCGCTGACCGCATTATTAAAGGAAAAGGGCGACGAGATCTTTGCCGACTGCGACGGCATCGCCATCGAGTTTGATCTGGAGAAGGAGACCGTCAAGCAGATTTTGCACTACGCCAAAAAGTACCGCAAAAAGGTCTACGCCGCGGTCTCCAACATGAGCATTGCCATGGAGCGCCGCAGCCTCCTGCAGGAGGTCGACTGCTTTGTCTGCAACCAGCAGGAGGCCGGGCTGATGTTCTCCGACGATTACGGCCACCTGACGCCGGACGAGATGTGCGCCACGCTGGCCGCCAACGTGCGCAGCGCCAACATTTCCTGCATGGTCGTGACGATGGGCGAGCAGGGCGCCGTTTACGCCCGCACCGACGGCGAGAGCGGCATGGTGCCCGCCAAGAAGGTCGATGTCATCGACACCACCGGCGCGGGGGATGCTTTCTTCGCCGGGACGGTCATCGGTCTGACCTACGGCAAGACGCTGGCCGAGGCCTGCGAGATCGGCAGCCGCCTGGCCGCGTCGGTCATCTGCATCTCGGAGAATGTCTGCCCGCGGTTCCGCCCGCAGGAGTTCGGGCTGGATGTGCCGGTCACAGACTGATTTTTTTGGTTTTTGGGCACGTATTCCCCTTATTTTGCCAATTTTCCGATTTCGCACATTTTGCCTTTTTAGCAGTTTTCTATCCGCACATTTTCGGCCTATATGGCCGTTTCAGTGCATTTCAGTATCGGAATTTTGCGCACAGTTTTTTGAGAATTCAAAATATTTAGTTACTGTATAACCAAACATGAAAACAGACAACCTCATCCCCGCAGCCCCGCTTGACCGGCGGGAGCTTGCACCCGGCGTGCAGCTCTGCTTCACCCGGCTGGACGCGCCGCTCTGCCCGCCCCCGCTGGACTGGCCGCGGCTGCTCGTCTTTGATTTCTGCCGCAGCGGACGACGCGCCATCCCGGACGGCGCACAATATGCCATCGTGACGGAGGGTCATGCCGCCGTCAGCTTTGCTGTGCCCGGTGCAGACTTCTACCTGCCCGGCAGCCAGTACGAGGCGCTGCAGCTTTTCATTGACCCCGACGCCGTGCAGGCGGACAGCTTTTTGACGCTGATGGGGCTGGAAATAGGCGGCATCGCGGATTATTTCTGCCGCGGCGGCGTTCACTGCTGCCCGATGAGCGACGCCATCACGGCCATTGTGGACGAGGTCTGGGACGACGCCGCCTACGCCGCCCCCGGCGAGCTGCGCTATGCCGCCGTGCGGCTGCTGTATGAGCTGCTGCGCCTGCCCGACGAGGCCGACACGGCCCGCTGCCCCGCGCGGCAGGTCGAATGCGTGCGCGAGGCCGAGACGCTGGTTCTGCAGGACCTCTCGGTCCGCCGCCCGGCCCGGGAGCTGGCCGACCATTTTGGTTTGAGTGAGAGCGGCTTCAAGCTGTACTGCCAGAACGTGCTGGGCGAGGGGTATCTCGCCTACTTCCGCCGCCGCCGACTCGAAAGAGCCGCCGAGCTGCTGCGCACGACCCCCCAGCGGGTGCAGGACATCGCCGCCCGGGTCGGCTACGAGAGCCAAGGCCGCTTTGCCCAGGCGTTCTACGACCAGTTCCGCCTGACCCCGCTGGAATACCGGCGCTTGTCGAAGTAAAATGTCCTTGGCCGCCTCCCTCGCAGAGGGAGGCAAGAAAGCCATGACCCGAAAGGAGCGGAAAATTGAACAACATCACGCGCTCGATTTTCCGTGCCATTCATGAGGGGCGGTGGTTGAGCATTGAATACAAAAACCAACAGACCCAGCAGACCAAATACTGGGTCGCTATCCGCGGGCTGAACCCCAGGACCCGCACCCTGAACGTTGACGGGCTGCATCTGGGCAAATTAAGCGTGCAGGCGCTTGACCATATCAGCATTGACCGGATCCAGACCGCCGAGGTCGTGGACGGCTCGTGGTGCCCCGTCAACCAGACGCTCATCGACGACATCCGCGACAACCCCGGGCGGTACGCGGCGCTGTTTGACAACGCCGCTAACCTGCGGGTGCTGGATTATCTGGCCGCCTGCAATCGGCTGGACGCCACGCCCTACCAGTCCAACTACAGCCTGATCCATCAAATTGACGCCGACTGCTTTGCCGATTATAAGGAGGACACGCTGGAGCTGACCGACGACCAGTTCCGTGAGCTGGTGGGCCGGTTCCAGCGCCGGGTCGAGGACCGCCGCCAGAACGCCGCCCGCCCCAGCCTGCCCACGCTGGGGCTGAACCTTATCAGTATTGACACCCGGCAGGGGCTGTACGTGCTGGCCTACCGCCCGCTGCGGCTCGACGTGAAAAAGCGCGCCCTGCGGGCCGAGCCGGAGCCGGTCATCTGCCGGGAGTTCACCGTCAACGGCAGCAAGCTGAGCATCCATCAATTTCTGGATGCCGACGACTATATGCTGCTGGACGAGTTCACGAAGCACGCCGAGACCATCAAGGACCGCATCACCCGCAGCAACCCGCGGGTGCGGGTCGATGACCTGCCCTACCTCGTCGCCATCAGCCGCGACTGCCCCGTGGACTTGGAGCATGAGTACCGCGGCATCCTTACTATGTTCGAGGACCCCTCCGGCGAGACGGCCACCGCCCCGCTGCGGGCCTTCTTCGGCGAGATGACCGCCAAGCCGCGCCGCCGCAAGTCCTACCCGCTGGCGCTGCTGAACAACAAGGTCAATCTGGACCAGCTGCTGGCCATCAACAACGCCATGCGCTACCCGCTGGCCTACGTGCAGGGCCCGCCGGGCACCGGCAAGACCAACACCATCGTCAACACGCTGACGACGGCGTTTTTCAACGAGCGCACGGTGCTTTTTTCCAGCTACAACAACCATCCCATCGACGGCGTTGTGGAAAAGCTGCAGGCCGTCACCTACCACGGCCAGACCGTGCCGTTCCCGATCCTGCGCCTTGGCAACAACGAGAAAACCGCCGAGGCCCTGCGCACCATCGACCAGCTGTTTGAGCAGTGCAAAAAAATCCCCGTGCCGGAGCGGCTGCTGGACAAAAACCACGCGGACCGCACGGCCCGCGCCAAACAGCTGACCGCCCTGCTGGAACGGTATGAGCGCATCCTTGATTTGTGGGAGCGGCGGGAGACCATCCGGCGCCTGCTGGACGCCCGCGGCCAGATGAACTTCCAGTACGAGCTGCAGGCCGGGCAGCTGCCGCAGGTGGACCGTGAGCTGGCCGCCTACGGCAGCATCGACTCTGCCGACGCGCTGGCTCTGCTGGACCGCAACGAGGACGAGCTGCTGCGCTACCTCTACTACACCTCGGCCCGCTGCATCCGCCGGTTGGAGGAGCCGAAATATGACGAGCTTATGGAGATTGTCCGCAGCCCCGACACCGACAAGGAGCGGGTCACGCAGTTCAACAAGTACATCTCGGAGCCGGAGAACCTGAAAAAGCTGCTGCGCGTCTTTCCCATTGTGGCCACGACCTGCATCTCCGCCCACCGCCTGGGCGACCCGGAGCCGAGCTTTGACATGGTCATCATGGACGAGGCCAGCCAGTGCAGCACGGCCATGTCTCTTGTGCCCATCCTGCGCGGGGCGTCGCTGATGCTTGTGGGCGACCCGCAGCAGCTCTCGCCTGTCATTCTGCTGGACCCCGCCGACAACCGCACGCTGCGCCGCCGCTACGGTGTCACGCAGGAGTACGATTACATCGAAAACTCGATCTACAAATGCTTTCTGGCCTGCGACGCCGTCAGCGACGAGACGCTGTTGAGTTACCACTACCGGTGCAGCCCCAAGATCATCGAGTTCAACAATCGCAAATACTACAATCACAAGCTGCACATTGCCAGTCGCGAGACCGACCCCACGCCGCTCGTCTATGTGGACGTGCCCAACGACACCACCGACGAGAAAAACACTGCCCCGCAGGAGGTGCGCCGCATCGAGGCATACCTGACCGCGCACCCGGACAAGCAGGTGGGCATCATCACGCCGTTTGCGAAGCAGCGCGCCGCCATCGAGGCCATGCTGCGCGCGAAGCACTTTGAGAACGCCGCCTGCGGCACGGTGCACGCCTTTCAAGGCGACGAGAAAGACGTGGTCATCTTCTCCCTGGCGCTGACCGACCAGACCCGCCCGCGCACCTACGACTGGCTGAAAACGAACAAGGAGCTCATCAACGTGGCGACCTCCCGCGCGCGGGAGCAGCTGGTCATCCTCTCGAACCAGGCCGCGCTGGACCGCCTGCACGCCGACAGCACCGACGACGATATTTACGAGCTGGTGCAGTACGTGCGCAAAAACGGCCAGTCCGAGGTGACCGAGAAGCCCGCCGCCAGCCGTGCGCTGGGCATCAAGCCCTACAGCACCAAGACCGAGGATGCCTTTTTGGAAAATCTGAACCACGCGCTGGACAACGCCTTCCTCGACGGCAGCCGCTGCACGGTCCGCAAGGAGGTACCCATCGCCCAGGTGTTTGAGGATAACCCCGGCTGCGCCGACCTGTTCTACACCGGGCGGTTCGACTTCGTCGTCTACCAGCGGGAGGGCCGCCGCCTGATGCCGATTTTAGCCATCGAGCTGGATGGCCGCGAGCACCGCGACGACCCCGCCGTCCAGCGCCGTGACCGCAAGAAGGACCAGATCTGCCGCGAGCACGGCTTTGAGCTGATCCGCGTCGAGAACAGCTACGCGCGGCGGTATAATTATATCAAGAGTATTTTGATAAATTACTTCCGCAAGGTGTCGTAGCACCCGCAAACGGGCAGAGCCCCTCCGGCCTCGTTTTACTCGGCCACCTCCCCACTTCGTGAGGAGGCTTTCTCGCGGGCTTTGCCCGCGCATCCCAGCGTAAAACCGAAAAGTCCTGCCTCCCTTTCCCGGAGACAGGACTTTTTCCTTTTTACCGCCAGTGAAACGTAACCATGCCGTAAATATAAATAAACAAAATCGCGCCCGGCACAAAACACTTAAAAATCGGCTTCATCCAGGGGCGGACCTTCAGGCCCCTGCCGGTGTTGGCTTCGGCCACAAAATTGTCCCAGCCCCAGCCAAAGCGGTTGCAGCAGAACAGCGCCAGCACCAGCGACCCCAGCGGCAGCACATTGTTGCTGACGATGAAGTCCCAGAAGTCCAGCCACGCGCTGCCCGGCGCAAACGGCTGGAAGTGCAGCACGCTGTAGCCCAGCGCCGTCGTCAGCGCCAGCAGAAAGATGCCGACGCCGCAGACCACGCAGCCCTTCGGGCGGCTCCACCCGGTCAGCTCACGCACCATGGCAAGGATATTCTCGCAGACGCCCAGCACGGTGGACAGCGCCGCAAACACCATGAACAGGAAGAACAGCGCGCCCCACCAGCGGCCCCCGGCCATATTGCCAAACACCCCCGCCATCGTGTCAAACAGCAGACTGGGGCCTGCCGTGACCTCCAGCCCGTAGGTGAAGCACGCCGGGAAGATGACGATGCCCGCCAGCACGGCCACGAACGTGTCGAGAAAAATGACCCGCAGCGACTCGCCTATGAGCGCGTGATCCTTGCCGATGTAGCTGCCGAAGATCGCCATGCCGCCCATGCCGACGGACAGCGAGAAAAACGCCTGGTTCATGGCCGCCACGATGACTCCGCCGTCAATGGCCGAGAAATCCGGCACAAGGTAGAACCGCAGCCCCTCCGCCGCACCGGCAAACGTCAGGCTGTGCACGGCCAGCACCAGCATCAGCACCAGCAGCGCGCTCATCATGTATTTGGTCACGCGCTCCAGCCCGCCCTGCAAATTAAAGCTCAGCAGCACAAACGCCGCTATAAGGACCACAAGCAGGTAGGTCACGTTCAGCCCGGGGTCGGCGATCATCTGCGCAAAGCCGAAATCCGCATGCTGCCCGGTCAGGAACTTGACAAAATAATACAAGATCCAACCCGTGACCACCGTGTAGAACGCCATGATGGCAATGTTGCCGATGAGGCTGACGACGCCGAATACGCCCCACTTATGGCCGGGCTTTTCCAGGCGCTGGTACATCGTAACGGGGCTGGCCTGGGCGGCGCGGCCCACGGCAAACTCCATGATCATGACGGGCAGGCCCAGCACCAGCAGGCAGAGGATGTAGAGCAGCATAAAGCTGCCGCCGCCATTCTGGCCGCACATCCAGGGGAATTTCCAGACGTTGCCGCAGCCGATGGCGCACCCCGCCGACAGCATGATAAAGCCCAAGCGGCTGCTCAGGCGCTCGCGTTCGTTCATAAATCAGTTTTCCCTTTCGGTAGTGATTTCCGCGCAGACAATTTCCGTGCGGCCCTGGGTGCGGAACTTGTAGCCCCAGGTGCCCGTGCCACCGCTGACGATGGCATCGCAATGGTCTGCAATGTGCTTTCTGCCGTAGTTTCGCTCATTTTTGGCAACCATGCCCACCGCACCCGCAGGCCAGACCTGCCCGCCGTGGGTGTGGCCGCTCAAAATCAGGTCCGCCCCCGCCGCGGCGGCGTTCTTAAAGTCCCGCGGCTCATGGTCGAGCCAGACTGTGTAGTGGTCGTCGGGGCCGCCGGGCATAAGCTGTGCCGCCGTGAAGCGGCTGCCGTTCGTGTACAGATAATCCTTGCGGCCCACGACGCGCACACCGCAGGGCAGCAGGACGGACGTGTCCTCCAGGATGCGCACGCCCGCGGCGGCGAACCCGCGCTCCAGATCCGCGCGGCCAAAGCTCGGCTCCCGCCAGTGGTGGAACAGGTCGTGGTTGCCGAGGACGTAATACTTGCCCAGCGGCGCGTCCAGCTCGCCAAACAGCTTGCAGAAGGCGTCCAGCTCCTCCGGCTCGGTGAACTCGTCGAAAATATCGCCGGTCAGCACAAGCAGGTCGGGACGGCACGCCTCGATTTTTGCCTTCAGCTCAGGGATGCGGGTGTGATCCATCGCCGCACAGGCGCGCGGGTGGACATCACTGACCTGCACGATGGTCAGCCTGCCGTTCGGCAGATTTTTCCGCGTTGTCAGGCTGTATTTTGTCGTACAGAGCCGCAGCGCACGCTGCCGCCCCCACCACATGATAAGGCCCGTCAACAGCCACGGCGTTATGCCGTTCAGCCAGATAATATGCCAAGCAGTCAGCGGTGTACCGCCGATGCGCCGCAGCGCCAGCCCGATGGCGGTACCGATGCAGTAGAATGTCACAAGATGTCCGGCAAACACGATGCCCAGCCCGAGCGGGTCGCGGCTGATATACGCCAGCACGCCCATCAGCACAAGCGGCAGTCCGTAATACAGCACCGGCCACCGGGCCACCAGCTGTAAGGGCGGCAGCTGCAAAAAGTTCAGGTACAGCAAAGCATCCAGCGCCACCTGCCCGAGGCGCGGAAGAACGAATTGGAAGAAAGGATGATACATGGTTGATGCCTTTGTTCGGTAAGAGTGCCTTCCCCCTTGGGGGAAGGTGTCTGCGGCCCCGCCCGCAGGCGGATGAGGGGAAGCCTTTTTAACAAAAACACCCCCGCACCTCGCGGCACGGGGGCTGAAATTTAATTTTTACTGTTCCTTCGCCTTGATGGCCGCATCAATCGCTCTTGCAGCCTCTTTGCCGGCACCCATGGCCAGAATAACCGTGGCAGCACCGGTGACAGCGTCGCCGCCGGCGTAGACCATCGGGCGGCTCGTCAGGCCGTCGGGGCCGTTCGTGATCAGGCAGCCGTGCTTATCGGCGTCCAGACCCGGCGTGGTGGAGCGGATCAGCGGGTTGGGGCTGGTGCCCAACGCCATGATCATCGTATCAACGTTCAGAACGAACTCGCTGCCCTCCTTGACGATGGGGCGGCGGCGTCCGGACGCATCCGGCTCGCCCAGCTCCATCTCCACGCAGGTCATACCCTTGACCCAGCCGTTCTCGTCGCCCAGCACCTCGGTGGGGTTCGTCAGCGTCTTAAAGACGATGCCCTCCTCCTCGGCGTGCTCGACCTCCTCCTTACGGGCAGGCAGCTCGGCCATGCCGCGGCGGTAGACGATGTAGACATTCTCCGCGCCCAGACGCTTGGCGCAGCGGGCAGCGTCCATGGCGACGTTGCCGCCGCCGACAACGGCAACGGACTTGCTCTTCATGATGGGCGTGCGGGAATCCTCCTTGTACGCCTTCATCAGGTTGACGCGGGTCAGGTACTCGTTGGCGGAGTAAACGCCGTTCAGGCTCTCGCCGGGGATGCCCATAAAGCGGGGCAGACCGGCACCGGACGCGACATAGACGGCCTCAAAGCCGTAGTCGTTCATCAGCTCGTCGATGGTCAGCACCTTGCCGATGACCATGTTCGTCTCGATGTCCACACCCAGCTCCTTCAGGCCCTCGACCTCGTGCTGGACGATGTCCTTGGGCAGACGGAACTCGGGGATGCCGTACATCAACACGCCACCCGCAACGTGCAGGGCTTCGTAGACGGTGACCTTGTAGCCCAGCTTGGCCAGATCGCCTGCGACGGTCAGGCCGGACGGGCCTGCGCCGATGACAGCGACCTTGTGGCCGTTGGGCGCGGGGGCGGTGGGCTTGGTATGTACGTTGTTGCGGTACCAGTCGGCAACAAAGCGCTCGAGACGGCCAATGCCGACGGCCTCGCCCTTGATGCCGCGGACGCACTTGCCCTCGCACTGGTGCTCCTGCGGGCAGACACGTCCGCAGACAGCGGGCAGTGCGCTGGACTGGGCAATCACGTTGTAGGCGGCCTCAAAGTCGCCCTCGGCCACATGCTTGATGAAGCCGGGAATATCAATTTCAACGGGGCAGCCGCTGCGGCAGGGGTGGTTCTTGCACTGCAGGCAGCGCTTGGCCTCGTTCACGGCCATCTCCTCGGTGTAGCCAAGGGCGACCTCTTTAAAGTTTTTGTTGCGGACGTTCGGCTCCTGGCTGGGCATGGGGCACTTTTTCGGGTCCATGTTCGGCATAATTACTGCACCTCCTGCTTCAGCAAATTGCACTCGGCCTCGCGGGCGTGTGCCTCAAAGGGCTTGTACATCGTGCCGCGGTGCATGGCCTCGTCAAAATCGACCTCAAAGCCGTCAAAGTCGGGACCGTCCACGCAGGCAAACTTGGTCTGCCCGCCCACGGTCAGGCGGCAGCCGCCGCACATACCGGTGCCGTCGACCATAATGGGGTTCATCGACACAACGGTCTTGACATTGTGGGGCTTCGTCGTCTTGACGACAAATTTCATCATAATGAGCGGTCCAATCGTGATGACCTCATCAAAGTTTGCGCCCTCGACGATCTTCTTCTCCAGCGGTGCGGTGACAACGCCCTTCTCGCCGTAGGAGCCGTCGTCGGTCATAATGATAAACTCATCACAGCAGGCGCGGAACTCGTCCTCCAGAATGACCAGATCCTTGTTGCGGAAACCGACAATGCCGGTGACCTTAGTGCCCTGCTCGTGCAGTGCCTGGGCAATGGGCAGCGCAATGGCACAGCCCACGCCGCCGCCGACGACGCAGACGTTTTTCAGGCCCTCGATCTCGGTGGCCTTGCCCAAGGGTCCCACAAAGTCATGCACGGCTTCGCCCTCTTTGAGAGAGTTGAGCTGCATGGTACCTGCGCCGACAACCTGGAAAATGATAGAAACGGTGCCGGCTTCGCGGTCAAACCCGGCGATGGTCAGGGGGATGCGCTCGGAGTCCTCCTTTGCGCGGACAATGATAAACTGGCCGGCCTTTGCCTTCTTGGCAATGAGCGGCGCATGGATGCAAAGTTCGGTTACGGTGGGGTTCAGCTCCCGCCGTTTGATGATAGTAAACAAAGCGATCTCTCCTTCTCTTTGTTTTTATAAATATACATTTATATTGTAGCGTATTTTGCGGGGAATGTAAAGAAGAAAGTTAAGGAAATGCCTCCCTTGTCAAAGGGAGGTGCCGAGCGCAAGCGAGGCGGAGGGATTCCTGGC
>ERZ1027095.679-NODE-679-length-10454-cov-8.122800_pt1 | contig 10454 bp, 6 predicted proteins | sample MGYA00519409_ERZ1027095 | MGnify/ENA primary metagenome ERZ1027095 (study PRJEB26926, sample SAMN06164650) | human gut metagenome | biome: ENVO:00009003; feature: ENVO:2100002; material: ENVO:00002003 | host: Homo sapiens | place: USA | collected 2012 ... | reverse complement strand
CTATGGAGTTAACTCCAAAGGCTTGCGGAGATAGAACAAACAGGAAGAAAACCCTTAACCATACAGCAAGAAATGTTTAGGGATGCGGATAAGATATTTTAAGGATGAATCTGATTTTAAAACCACACAATTCCTTACGGATGAAAAAACTCCCCAATGTCCTTCTTTAAAAAAGTGAAACAATATATGACAGGAAGATATACATCTGACTATACATACAGGACAGAAATATGAAGTGAGGGCATATATGCACCCAAACTTTTTATGAAAATACAGGCACTCTTGAGAAATCGCAAGCGGCTGCATAAATGAAATTAAGAGAACAACCTAAAATTCCTGAAAAACGTAGTAAAGGCCGCCCTTTTATTAAATCTTCCCAAAGCCATAGATACCCCCCACAAACCACATATATTATAATGTTTATGCAATGAAATACGAAGGATGGTATGGATATAGCATTGCAATGCACTAATCAGCTCCGGATCATCCACATAATCGGAAAACATATTCCTCATCCATCTCAAGAAAAGAATAGTAGCGTGCAATTTATCTTTGTCATGACCGGCAGAGTTACTGATGTTTGCACCTTCAACATTCCTCCAACATACAGGCTGCCCCGGCAAAGAAATAACACCCGCATGACGGGCAAAAGCAGCCCACGTAGCATCATCCGAACACCAAGCCATAGGAAAATGAACAAAACCACCCGCCGACTGCCATATCTCCCGACTGAACACGTACTCTACGGCAGCCGAATCTATCTTTCCCTGTAACTTATCTAGCAGCAGCCGGTAACAAGACACACTTCCTTCTTCCAAAGGACGATTGGCACGTATCCGCTTGTTTTCACCATCAATGACAGCTAATGGAAAACGAAAGAAATATCCTCGCTGATGGTGTGGGCGCGACAAAACCTCCATGACACGTTCCACACCATCAGCCGGCATCAAATCATCATCCGAGAAAAGCCAGATAAACGGCTCTGCAGACAGCTGGATACACCTCTCCCAATGGGCCACCAAATCTTTGCCCCCCATATTTTCGCTAAAGCGATGATACACCAGATTTACCTTATTCTGATAAGATTCCACAATCTTATCCAATCTTTCAGGACTTGCATCATCACCTATATATAACACGAACTCATCTTTATGGGCCTGAACTGCAATTGAGTCGAGCGTTTCCTTAAGGAAACGCCCCTTGTAGGCAGGAATAACAATTGCCAATTTCTTTATTTGCTCCACTTTACAAAGACTGCATATCGTTCAACTTCTTGTAATATCCATTCAAGGCTATCAGTTCATCGTGAGTTCCTCTTTCTACGATATCGCCTTCATAAAGTACACAAATTTCATCGGCATTCTTAATGGTACTCAATCTATGTGCGATAGCGATAGTAGTACGCGATTTCATCAAACGCTCCAACGCTTCCTGAACCAAACGCTCGGACTCTGTGTCAAGAGCCGAAGTAGCCTCATCTAATATAAGGATAGGAGGATTTTTCAAAATTGCACGGGCTATACTGACACGCTGACGCTGACCACCGGACAAACGCCCTCCACGATCACCAATCATCGTGTCATATCCTTTTTCCGTTTCCATAATGAAATCATGTGCATTCGCTATCTTGGCAGCTTCTATTACTTGCTCCATAGTGGCATTCTCTACACCAAAAGTAATATTGTTATAGAAGGTGTCATTAAACAGAATAGCTTCCTGATTTACATTACCAATCAGAGAACGTAAACTGTGGATGGATACATCTTTCACATTTTTGCCGTCAATCAGCAATGCACCCTCCGATACATCGTGATAACGCGGTACCAAGTCCACTAAAGTAGACTTTCCGGAACCGGACTGGCCCACCAGTGCAATCGTTTTTCCTTTAGGAACAGTCAGATTGATATGGTTCAAGACCGGACGCCCTTCTACATAGCTGAAACTTACATTTTTAAACTCTAACTTATCTGTGAAAGCGTCCAATGGCAAAGGCTGCTCCGGCTCTACGATATGATTTTCCGCTTTCAATATCATATCAATTCGCTCCATACTGGCCAATCCCTGCGGAATATTATAAAATGCTCTTGAAAATTCTTTCAAAGGATTGATGATACTATAAAGGATAATCAGATAAAATATGAAAGTAGCCGCATCCATCGGAGCATAGTTTGTATTTAAGATTAAAGCACCGCCAAACAACAGCACGGTCACAATCACACAAGTGCCTAAAAACTCACTCATGGGGTGGGCTGAACTTTGCCGGATAATCATCTCGTTCATTGCATCGCGGAAGTCATTGTTTGTTTTAGAGAACCGGGCAGACATTTTGCTTTCGGCTATAAACGCTTTGATAACCCTTAAACCTCCTAATGTTTCATCCAATTGGGACATAATATCTCCCCATTGCGCCTGTGCTGTAGAGGACTGTCTTTTCAGCTTCCGGCTGACAACCCCCATTATCCAACCTGTCAGAGGTAAAATAAAGATAACAAAAAGCGTCATTTGCCAACTTACCGAAAACAGAGTGACAAAACAAACCAAAAGAGCGATAGGATTACGGATAAGCATATCGATGGAACTGGTCAACGAGTTCTCCACCACCGTAACATCCGCACTCATACGGGCTATGATATCTCCTTTACGTTCTTCTGAGAAAAAACTCAAAGGAAGACTTAACACTTTATTATAAACCTGAATACGGATATCCCGGACAATACCTGTACGCAAAGGTACCATGACAGCCGCAGAAGCAAAATAACCGGCAGTTTTCAACATAGTCATAAAGATAAGTATTCCTCCCATCATGGCAAGTGTATAGAACGCACCATTTGTAGCCACAAAATTGCTCACAAAGTAATAGGCATTATTTATGAGTACATCCTTATCCAAATTATGAATATCCATAGGAATGTACTCATAAGACTTGGTATCAATTTTGAACAGAATGTTCAAAATTGGCACAATCGCCATGAACGAAAACACATTAAGCCATTGCGACAGAAAGTTCAGTATCAATGCCCATGTCAAATATTTGCGGTATGGAAGAATATACCGCTTCAACAAACTAAAGAACTGTTTCAGCATAATTATCAATTATATATAATGCCGCAAAGGTAACAAAAAAGAAATAATCACCCAAGATTACCCCACTTTATCCCCTAATATTTGTTCATACACGGCAAGCCTTCTTTCCTGCATCTGTCCGGGGTTATATACTTGCCGCAAACTGTCTTCCGCATGGGTAACCAACTGTCTCTGCAACTGCGGATTACTTGACAAGGCTATGACAGCTTCTGCAAATCCGGCAGGGTCATCAACAATCAAGCAATCTTCACCATCCTTAAAATCAATGCCTTCCACACCCTTTGCCGTCGTTACAAAAGGTACTTTTGACAATACAGCATCTAATATTTTCATACGCATACCACTACCGATACGTATTGGAACAACAGCAACACTGCCTTTTAAAAAAGAGCCCAGATCTTCCACATAGCCTGCCAGCTTCAATTCCGGGTATTCGGACTGCAAACGATTGATACACTCTCCACGCCATTTACCAATTACTTGCAATGTAAACGAAAAATGACGTTTACGCAGATGCGGAATCACTTCGTGACAGAACCATGCCACGGCATCCAGATTGGGAAAATGATCCTCACTTCCCACAAAAGTCAGGCGTCCGCTTTGGACCGGAACAAAAGGCTGTTCCAGCCTGTCACCCACTTGCACCACAGCCGGAGAAGTGTAGATATGGTCTTTCCGTCCTATGAAGTCCTCCATAATTTTACGGTCTACTTCAGTCAGAACAATAACATCTTTATATTTCAATAATGCACTGCGCTCAAAATCCTTTGCTATATGAAACAACATCCTGTCACCGGCAGTCTGTTCCCTGAACAAAGTAATCTCCTTTTCATTACGGATGTAGCGGAGTTCATGATGCACAAAAATAGTCTGTACATTTTCAGGCAACAAGAATCCCAATGACAACAGTTCATAAAACTCTACTTGAATAATATCAAAACCTGAATGAGCCACCTGAGAAACATACTCCACATACCCCTGGTCTAGCGGCTGGAAACAAGAGCTGAACAAAGTACTCTTTCCCCGTACTAAATCCACAACTTCGCCCGTTTCATCCGTCCATATCTGTTGCCGGTTCATTTTACGGGTTACAGACGCATGTATCTTTTGCAGCCATTTATAATAAAAAGGATGTTTAATTTTGGGTAATCTGACAGTTTTAGTTTTAGGAGTATAAATAAAGAAATCCACATTATCCCAAATTTTCTTCAATGACTCTACATCTTGCATACGTCTCCCTGTTTCAGGATAAAGCAATACAGATACGGCCATCTTATGACGCAAATACTCCACCATATTAAAGAAAGCTTGATTACCGCCCGAATCCAGCGGATAAGGAATGTACGGAATAATAAAAAGAATTTTCTTTCTCATACTAATTGAATTTAAACAATAGTCTAATGTCTAATTTAATTTTTAGTTTAATACAGCAAATGCTATGTAGTGTATAATGCAAAGATACAAGAAAGACTGCATACTAAAATGTTAATTATCGTTTCTTTTTAAAAGTTCAACAAAATTCCTGTTTTTTGAAAAAAAAACAAAGAAGCAACTTGTTTATTTACCTGTATAACATTACATTTGTAGAAATAAAACAAGAACTAACTTAACAATAGAGCATGAATGCACTTCCCTTGGTCAGTGTAGTGGTACCTAATTATAATTATAAACGATACCTCAATCTACGAATTCAGAGTATTCTGCAACAGACCTATCAGAATATCGAACTGATTTTACTTGATGATGCCTCAACAGACGGTAGCGAAGAGGTATTATCGGACTATCAAGACCATGCCAAAGTGAGCCATATTCTATTAAACGAACACAACACCGGAAATCCATTTAAACAATGGTTTAAAGGCATGCAATTAGCCAAAGGAAAATATATATGGATAGCCGAAGCCGATGACTTGTGTGAGCTTACTTTTTTAGAGAAAGTAGTTCCTTTAATGGAGAAATACCAACAAGCCGCCGTATGCTTTGCCGGTTCCAAGTATATTGATAAAGACGGTAATGTGCTGAGTTACGACATGAACAAATGGAAATCTGCCATACCTCCATACGCCGTATTCAATGGGAAGACTTATGCCGAACATAACCTTTACTGGCGCAGCTATATAGCCAATGCAAGCTCGGCCATTTTCAGAAAAAGCATGGTAAATGCCCAAAATATGGAACAATGCCTGCAAATGCGCTACAGCGGCGACTGGCTGTTCTGGTTTTATATGGCAATGCAAGGAGACATTATAGAAAGATATGAAGTACTGAACTACTTCAGACAACATAACCAGAAAGTTACCGTCAAAGCTGAAAACAACGGAGGGGGTAAGAGCGAAGATATTGAGATAGTACGCATTATGGAACAACACCTTACCCACCTGAGCAGATACAAACGGTGCATACGAAGGGGAATGCTTTACAACCGCATTGCCAAACTAAGCACAACAGACCGGGTAAAACTGCAATTATGGGAACTCCTCCGGCAGAAATTAAACGGAACGCGGAAAGACGGACGTCTGGAGCGCCTCAACCGGATAGCACGGCTATTCTGTCCTTTTGTTCTGACTATGAAAAGAGACCGCCTTACTCCTTCCCGAGAAATAGGATAAGAAACGGAAACTGCTTGCCCATATTTTCGGGCGGACTCACATGTCTGCCCCTAAAGTGAACAAATTGGCAGCCAATTTTACTTTTGGCATACCCTCTTTTGATATTTCTAAAATTCTGTTTACCTTTGTTGTCAATCATCCGGATTGATTCAAACAAATGCAAACTTTACTAAAACAAATGAAATATCTCCGTTCACTCATGCAGCAATCTGTAACAGCATGTAAGAATCAGGCTAAGCTTATCCAACAGTTTACTCTTTCTTTACTTTACTTATTAATCATACATATAGTTGCTTTACTTTTTTTCTTCCTGTTCCGGCTTGTCCTGTTCACCTCAATAGATTATCAGTTTCCTCCCGATATACAAAACAACTTTCTCATGCAAGCCACTGCATTTATAAAAGGGCTATGGTTTGACAATGTTATAGCTTGCTACATATTGCTGTTACCATTAGTCATTTTATGGATAACTGCTCTCTGCAACTATCACTCCAAGTGGGTATTCAGATTTATCTCTATCTTTTTCATTCTATTTTATTCACTGTCGTTCATTATTTCGGCAGCCAACATCCCTTATTTCTCCTATTTTTTTAAGACAATCAATTCTTCCATTTACAATTGGTTCGGATATGGAGCCACTACTGCCGGAATGGTATTGGGTGAGACATCGTTCTATTTCCCTATTTTTCTAGGACTGATATCTATTCTTCTGCTGTCAGGAAGTGTACTACGGTTATCTTCTTATTTCTATCATCTCATCAATTCGAAATCTACTTCCATCAGCCCGATAAACCGCCTATGTATATTCGCCGCCGGTGCTGTTTGTATAGGACTTTGTCTATTCGGAATACGGGGACGCATGGGATATAACCCCATCAGGGTAAGTCAAGCATACTATTGTACCGATCCATTCCTGAATCAGCTAGGGGTTAATCCTGTCTTTAATCTACTTACCAGCACACTGGATGATAACCGTAAGGAAAACCGCTATCTTCACCTGATGCCGGAACAGGAGGCAATAACCAATATGCAAAGTATATTGCAAAGAAAAGGAATAGAAGGCATCTCCCCCATTGCACGTGAAGTGAAATGCGCAGCCGTCCCTACACAAAAGAATGTTGTTCTTATTTTCATGGAATCGATGTCGGCCAACTTGATGGAGCATTTCGGATCTACCAAAAAACTGACTCCTTTCCTAGACAGCCTTTATCTGGAATCTCTCAGTTTTGACCATTTTTATTCAGCGGGCATACATACCAACCACGGAATGTATGCCACCCTCTACTCTTTCCCTGCCATCATGAAAAGGAATGCCATGAAAGGAGCAGTGGTACCTGTCTATTCGGGATTGCCCACCGTATTAAAGGATAATGGCTATCGGAACCTGTTCTTCATGACGCACGAATCACAATACGATAATATGAACGCTTTTCTCCGCACTAACGGATTTGATGAAATATATGCACAAGAAAACTACCCAAAGGATAAAGTCGTTAACAGCTTTGGTGTACAAGACGATTTCCTATATCAATATGCCTTGCCCATTCTGAACAAAAGAGCAGAAGAAAGACAACCTTTCTTTACCGTATTGCTTTCTATCAGCAACCATCCCTCGTATGTGATACCTGACTATTTCAAACCACACAGCACAAAGCTTGAAGATCAGATTGTGGAATACGCGGACTGGGCCATCCGGCAATTCATGCAAGAAGCACGCAAACAACCTTGGTTTGAAAATACAATCTTTGTTTTGCTGGGTGACCATGGGAAATTGGTAGGAAGTCCGGACTGTGAAATACCACAATCCTACAACCATGTCCCACTAATGATTTACGGAAAAGGCATCAAGCCCGAAATCAGACAAGAGCCGGGCGGCCAGACTGATGTGGCACCGACTTTACTCGGACTGCTGAACATGAGTTATACCCAAAACGACTTCGGCATAAATTTGTTAACAGAACAACGCCCGTATGTCTATTTCTCCGCCGATAATTTGATAGCGGCTACAGATACAACCCACCTATATATTTATTCTCCACATGACCGGCAGGAATTCAAATATAAGAAGCAAGGAAATGCCTTGCAACTTGTAACAGGGGAGGACAGTACATTCTACGTGATGAAAAAATACTGTTTCTCCACATTGCAGAGTGCGGAGTATCTGGTAAAAGAGCACAAGACTGTCAATAAAGCTACCGGACAATAAGGTGGGACGGGTTTCACCGCCTTGCCTTCCTTAACGGTCATACCCCAACTTCTCCTCGTTATAATCAGAGGCTATGTAGGTAGGACGGCCTTTGGTCTCCTTGAAAATGCGCCCCACGTACTCTCCTATAATTCCCAAAGAGAAAAGCTGGATGCCACCTAAAAAGAGCATGACAATGATCAAAGTGGGGAAGCCGGCCGTTTCATCACCATAAAGCACGGTCTTTATCAGAAAATAAATGGCATAAATAAAACTGGAGATTGAACAGAGCACTCCGCATACTGTGGCGATGCGCAAAGGGGCGATAGAGAAAGAGGTTATTCCCTCGACAGCCAGATTCAACAGCTTGAGAAAGTTCCAAGAGGAATGGCCCATCAGCCTGTCTCCGCGATCAAATTCAATGCTTTTCTTCTGATAGCCTATCCAGCAAAACAATCCTTTTGTATAACGCTCGCATTCGCGCAGACGACGCAACGTGAGCACACAACGACGGTCCAGAAGTCTGAAATCGCCCACATTGGGCAAAATATCAATACGGCTCATCCGCTGAAGTATACCATAAAAAGCCAGAGAGAACTGACGACGCAACCAGCTTTCCTCGCCACGGGTACGCCGTTTGGCATAAATGTCATCATATCCTTCTTCCCAATATTCCAGCATCTGGTCTACCAGTTCCGGAGGGTCCTGCAAATCAGCATCCATCACAACGCAGCAATCGCCGGTGGCGTAATCAAAACCCGCCAGCATGGCTACCTCTTTACCAAAGTTACGCGAAAGGTTGACATAATTCACCCGCTTGTCCTGCTGCCTCAGCCGGCGGAGGCATTCCAGCGTAGTGTCGCTGCTGCCATCATTGACAAACAGGATTTCCCACTCATAAACGGCATTGCGGTTGACAAGCTCTATCAAACGTTGATACAGAGTGGGCAGCATCGCTTCCTCATTATATACCGGAATCAAAAGAGTCACTTTCTTCATATCATTCTTCACTATCATAAAGACTCCTCAAAGATATTACTTTTGTTTGAAAACAAACCTCACTAATAAAAAATTTACCGGAATGGCAATGAGAAACACTGGGATGGGAGCCAACGGACGGGAAAAACCCAACCGCAGAAAGAGATTCAACAATCCGATATGTATCAGATAATTTGTCAGATGTGCCCCCCCGAAGCCAAAAGCTTTCTTCCAGGAAGGAGGCTGCCCGAAAGTAAAATAAGCCGTAAGATAAAAGTTGGCAACAAAACTCAGCACATATCCCAAGGTATAGGCTACATTGACCTGAATGAATTTTTGCAAGACAAAATAAATGCCATAGTGCAGCCCTGTAGCAAAAAGGCCTACCATTACAAATCGCAGGAACTCGGGTATCTGTTTCAGTTTATTCATTTTCATTGATTTAAAATGCAAAGTTAGGTATTACTAAAGAATTATTCGTACTTTTGCGACAGTAAATATAAAAGACCGAAAAATATATGTCAGACAAGAAAAAAGCATTTTGGTTCATAGCCTTACTAAGCACACTTGTAATAATCCCCTTTTTGGGAGAAACTATTTTTTACTCTAAAGGGGAACCGCGCGAAGCAATTGTGGCATACTCGATGTTGGAAAGCGGCAACTGGATATTGCCTTTGAACTACGGAACAGACATCGCCTATAAACCTCCTTTCCTGTATTGGTCTATTGCAGCTATTTCCGCCATTTTCGGAGGGGTGAGCGAATTCTCGTCCCGTCTGCCGTCCGCTATCGCTTTTCTAGCTATGCAGTTCGTGTTTTTCGGATTCGTAGCCCGCTATAAGGATACAAAGACAGCAGTCATTACCTCCCTTTTACTGCTCACTTCATTCGAAGTGCACCGGGCGGCGGTGGCTTGCAGGCTGGATATGCTACAGGTTTCCTTCATCGTCATCTCACTTTGCTTACTATTTCGCTGGGACGAAAAAGGCTGCAAGGGAATACCTTGGACGGCTGTCGTGCTGATGGCATGCGGCACGCTGACCAAAGGACCTGTGGGTTCTATATTCCCCTGTATGTGTATCGGTATTTACCAGCTGATACGGGGACGCTCATTCGGCAAGACTTTCCTTTCCTTATTCGGAATCGGGCTGCTTTCCCTTATTCCATTGGGAATCTGGTTTTATGCGGCCTGGCTACAGGGAGGACAGCCGTTTATGGACCTGATGCTGGAGGAAAACACCGGACGCTTTGTCGGCAAAATGTCATACCCGTCGCATCACAACCCTTTATGGTATAACTTCCTGACCATTATATGGGGGTGGACACCTTGGACATTGGTCTTGCTTATCTCACTATTCGGACTGAAATGGAATGAAATGCACCTGCTGCCCGCAGGAAACTCTTTCACCGGACGCATCAGGAAGGTTTGGGATAACATCCGCTCACAATCCCCCATACAGCTGTTTATCTGGATAGTGATTATCGCTATTTTTGTCTTCTATTGTATTCCTAAAAGCAAACGCAGCGTCTATTTGTTGCCTATCTATCCATTTATGGCTGTACTGATTGCCCAGTATCTGGAGGCGTTAATGCAAAAA
>ERZ1027095.666-NODE-666-length-10588-cov-4.744137_pt1 | contig 10588 bp, 5 predicted proteins | sample MGYA00519409_ERZ1027095 | MGnify/ENA primary metagenome ERZ1027095 (study PRJEB26926, sample SAMN06164650) | human gut metagenome | biome: ENVO:00009003; feature: ENVO:2100002; material: ENVO:00002003 | host: Homo sapiens | place: USA | collected 2012 ... | reverse complement strand
ATGTGTATAAGAGACAGCTACTACCTCTATACCAACCGTATTGTCACGCCCCTTCCTGAAAAGAAAGATGACGGTGTCGTCGGAGCAGGCGGCTCCATGGGCGGCGGAAACGGAGGCAACGGCGGAGGAGGCGGAAAGTTCTGACAATGCCTGAAAAGAAATAAATTTGTTATTCATGAAAAGTTGCCTCTCTTGCCGGTGGGATAACTTTTTTATCCATGAAGAAGAAAATCGAATCGCAGGGAACAGTTTCCATGGACTGCCTTTGCTTTGCCGTTCATTACAGAAACCACGTTTCATTCCTGTGTTATAATGGGGAAAATCAATCCGTTTATTGGATGATGGAGAAAAACATGAATCTTCTTCTGCTTATTTTTACTTTTATAATCAACTGGACCGTGAGCGCTTCTTTTTGGGCGCTCTATTTTTTATTTACTGTCCCTTTTTTCCATGAAGAGCTGGTAGGAAATTATGAACTTCTGACGGAGCGCATCCTGCAGCTTTCTCTGGCGTGTGTTCTTGTGCCTGCCGTTTTATCGGGAACAGGCGTCATGCAGTATTTCTTTGTCCGTGAAAACGGCGGGCGGAAGGCTGCGGGAGAAACGAAAATGTATTTGGAACGTCTGATGCGCGATATCTGCCGTCGGGGCAGACTGGAATTATCCGATTTCCGTCTTTATACGGCGAAAGCAGATGATTACAATGCCTGGGCAATCGGCGGAAACCATATCACCGTCACGGAACGTCTGCTGAACGAATTTTCCGAAGAAGAGGTAAAAGGGATTCTTGCCCATGAGGTGGGACATCTGCAGAACGGGCACAGCCGTTTCGGTCTTCTGCGCTATGGCATGGAATGGTTCAGCGGTATCATTGTCTATGTGTACAGTGTGGTGACACTGCTCCTGGCATTTTTACGCTGGATTCCGGTCCTGGGGATTTTTATAGGCATTGTCAATTTTTTTATCCTCATACAATATTATTTCCTGAAAATATTTCTGCAGATTCCTCTTTGGTTTTTCACACAGTTCGGCAGCAGGAGAAATGAATATGCCGCCGACGAATATGCCTGCAGTCTCGGACTGGGGATGGAACTTGCCGTCGGACTGGTCCACCTAGAACGTATTTTCCGCAGCGGCAGGCGGGACTGGTTTTCCCGTCTTTTTGACGACCATCCCGACATTCCCAGCCGGCTGGAACGGATAAGGAAAATCCTGATGGAAAGAGAACGCGGCTCTTTGGCGGGATAAGGAAACGGGGGAGTAAAATACAAAGCGGGAAGGGAATTTCCTCTTTGCGCTTTTGGCAGGATCATCCTTGCATCGGATTGAAATATATGGTATACTATGTACAGCAGAGGTGACTGTTAGTCATGTTGCTTCTGCGCCTCTTTTCAGCAAATGTTCCCCGACATTTGCAAAAAAATATACAAGGAAGTCGTCCCGGATCCCCATAACCCCCGGGACGACTTCCTTGCATGAGAAAACGGATATTTCCTGACAGACTTTGGTCTGGAGAAATATCCGTTTTGTTTTACCATCCGTTTTTTCTCCAGAAAGAGGGGAGGAAAAGGATGAGAAGCGTAAAAGATTCAAGCCGGCCCATAAGCATGGACAGGGCGACGACCATTTTTGTCATGGCAGGCATGGCCGACCAGTTGCAGGTGGCGCCGAATTGTCCCAGTGCCGGCCCCGAGTTGCTCATGGTGGCAATGGAAAGGCCCAGGGCAGAAGGAATATCCGCACCGCTTGCGGCGATAAGGGCGGTCCATAAAAAAATGGACATCGTATAGATGAAGAAGAAACAGAAAACCTCGAGGAGCATGGATTCGGAGAAGTTTTCTCCTCCTGCACGGGTCTGTATGACGGCCCGGGGATGGAGTTTCTGGCGGAGAACGGCGGTCATGGATTTGAAAAGCAATATGATGCGCGTTACTTTCAGGCCGCCCGAAGTCGATCCGCCGCAGCCGCCGATGAACATGAGTATGAGCAGTATGACCTGGGAAAAATGGGGCCATGTTTCAAAGTCGTAAGAAATAAATCCCGTGGTGGACGAAAGAGACGCCGAGGTAAAAAGCGCTTCCAGCAGTGCGGAAGGGGCGTACAGTCCGCTTTCCAGCATTAAATTTAAAGAGATAAGGATAGTGGCGGCGGCTACGATGGAAAGATAGACTTTAAATTCCGTATTTTCCCAAAGAACACGGATGCCCCGTTTCCATGCAGCCACATAGATGCCGAAATTGGCGCTGGAAATAACCATAAAAAATATGACGGCCAGTTTCAGAGGCGTACTGTCGTAAAAAGCGATGCTTTCATTCTTTGTGGAGAAACCTCCGGTGGCGATGGTGGAAAAGGCGTGATTTACCGCGTCGAAAAAGTTCATGCCGAGGAGTGTGTAAATCAATGCGGCGGAAACAGTAAAAAGCAGGTACACCGCAAAAAGAGCTTTTGCCATTTCTTTGATCCGGGGAACGGCACGGGAGGAATAAGGACCTGTGCTTTCCGCATCAATCATGCGGGCGCTTCCTTTTCCGGCCTGCGGGAAGAGAGCCACAAAGATGACGATGATTCCCAGGCCGCCGAGCCAGTGGGTCAGGGAGCGGAAGAAAAGAATGCTTTTCGGCAGAACGGTTAAATCGGAAAAAACGGTGGCGCCGGTGCCTGTCAGACCTGAAATGCTTTCTACCAGAGCGTCCAGCGGAGAAAGGAGACCGGACAGGAAATAAGGGAAAAGGTAAAGAATGGAAATACATATCCATGACAGCGCGGTCACCGCAAGACCGTCGCGGGGATTCAGATTGATGACTTTTTTCTTGCCCTTATACCGCAGGAATGCGGACAGTAAAAAACAAAGCGCCATGGAGTAAATAAAAGGAAGAACCGGTTCTTCCCCAAACAGGGCGGTCAGCAGGGGAAGCAGGAGGACGAGACCGCATCCCGCAGTTAGTTTGGCGATGAGTGCTGAAACGACGGCAGTATTCATAACGGTTTCCTGCCTTTAAAATAAGGAAGGACTTTTGCCGAGCAGGGGGTACGGATCAGGATGATGACCCGGTCTCCTGCGGCAAGGACAGAGCGGCCGTCAGGGATATGTGTCGTTTCATTCCGGACATAAGCGCCTACAAGACATTCCGCCGGCAGCCCCGCTTTCATGAGAGGAATGCCTTCGGCAGGAGCGCCGCTTTCCAGAATAACTTCCACCGCTTCCACCTGCGCCGATTCAAGAAGAGAGACGGAGACGACACTGCGGCTCCGCACATAACTCAAAACCTCGCCTGCCGCCAGAAGCCGGACCGACAAGGCGATATCCACGCCTACCTGTGTCATGAGATCCGCGTATTCCCCGCGGACGACGCGGACGATTGTCTTTTTCGCGCCCAGGTGCCTGGCAAGGAGGGCGACAAGGAGATTCAGCCGTTCATCTTTCGTCGTGCAGATCACCACATCCGCTTCAGAAACGCCTTCCTGCATGAGAAGATCTATATCCGCCCCGTCGCCGCAAAGGACGATGGACTTTTTTAATTTGGAAGAAATATGCCGGCACTGCTCCGGATCGAGATCAATGACTTTTACGGATATACCGTCGGCTTCCAGCATGGGGGCAAGCGCCGTTCCTGTCCGTCCTGCGCCGATGATGATGGCCTTTTTGATATGCCTGGTACTGCTTTCCGCCATACCCCGGCTGAATTTTTCTATATTTTCCGGCGCGCCGATGAAGTAAGCGTTGTCGTAAGGGAGCAGGCAGTCATTGCCGTGGGGGATAATCATCTGATGATCACGGAAAATCATGGCGGCAAGGATTTCATCAGGCAGTTCCAAATCTTTGAACGGTATATGGATATAAGGAGATTGGTGCTGTATCCGTGTCTCATACAAACGGACGCGGCCATTGGCGAAATCTCCCACGTTAAGGGCGGCGGGCGTCATGAGGATGCGCCGTATTTCTTTTGCCGTGACCAGCTCAGGACTCAGAACCAGGTCAATGTCAAAATTTTCCTGGAGATATTCGGTGGATTCCTGAAGGAATTTCGGGTCGCGGATGCGGGCAATCGTGTGGGGGATTCCGTTTTTCTTCGCCAGCATGGAAGCAAGAATATTCACCTCATCCATTTCGGTCACCGCCACGAAGACAGAGGCATCCCGTATATCGGGATCCCGTGTGAAATCCGGACTTGTCCCGTTGGCGGTGATCGTGAGCACATCCAGCGAGTCGCGGACTTTGGATAACTTTTCTTCATCAGAATCGGCGACAACCACATCATGCTGCTCATTGGAGAGAAGCTCGGCAATCGTATAGCCCAGATGCCCCGCGCCTAAAATTACGATACGCATGAAAACTCCTTAATCATAAAATGACAGGTAAAATATCTTGGGTAATTCATCTTTTCTTATTTTATCACAGAGAAAACCGCAATGAAAAAATCCCGCCATATGGGGGAGCGGGATTTTTTCGGATCGAGGAGATCCGTATGAATCTGCCGGGGATGGAGGGGGTCCTGTATACCGTTACCGATTCATCAGACTTTCATTAAATCAGAACAGTGGGTTTACAGTATATTAAAAAATATCTATTGAAAGGCACACAGGAGAAAATCCCCGACACGATGGTGGAAACAGTACTCTGCTTCCACCCCCATTGTACCATAAAAAGAAGAGGAGTCAAACCGGAAGAAGAACCATGCAGCAAGCCGGTTTCCCCTGCTGAAAATGGTACGTATGGTAAGAAGATAAAAGCTGTCAGCTGTGAGCCGTTAGCTGTGAGCTGTGAGCTGTAAGCTGTTAGCTGTGAGTTAAAAGCCGAAGCATATGATTTCCATTAGGTGTCATACGAAACATCAGCAAGGGATTTGCTGTTGTAGTGAGGGAAACGTTAAACGTCATCGAGGGTAATAGATTCTTCGCTCTGTATCACACAGCCGTCTCCCTGTTGTCTCATACAGCATTCTTACTTCCGCTCTGAATGACGAGATACGGTAAGGCTTCATAATAAGGGAAACGTTAATCGTCATCCTGAACGAACGTGAAGGATCTGCTGCCGTAATGAGGAAAGCCGTAAGAAGATAAAAGCTATCAGCTATCAGCTGTGAGCTGTGAGCTGTAAGCCGTTAGCTGTGAGCTGTCAGCTAAAAGTGCTGAATGACAGCGGGAGGCAGAGGCCGTAGAGGAGAAAGCGGTGTGGATAGAGGTATTCGTAAAACAGTACATATTATATAGAAATAAGATAAATCTTTTGTTATAATGAGAACAGAGGTTGTTTAATAAAATAAGTGTTGAAAGGAAAGCGGGAGAAATAGGTAGGAATTTTCCTGTTTACGGATTCTGTATCCTGCTTTTCAGGCAAATGAAGTGTTATGGGGAGAGGTGATGTAAAAGCAGTATCGGCAGCATGGGGATGGTGCTTCTTTTTATTGCGTTTCTAAATTAAATTGTTTTTTATGGGAGGAAAACATGAATCACATCTACAAAGTCATTTGGAGTCGAGTGAAGAACAGTTATGTCGTCGTTTCAGAAATTGCGGGCACAGCGAGAAAAAGTGGGAGGGTGAGAGTCTCTAAAAACACGCTGGCAGCAGTTTTGGCGGCTTTTTTATTGACAGGGATTTCTGTAAGCCCTGTATCTGCGGCGCTTGACGGGGTCAATACGTTTGTAGAACCGGGCAACCAAAATATTAAAATCGGGAATGATATTGATTTAAGAAATAACAGTACGAAAAACGGTGCCATTGCGATAGGCGATCACGCTCAGATTGATGATTATGTTATGCAGGAAGGCAGTATTGCCATCGGCAAGAATGCTTTTGTAGAAAACATGTGGGGAACGCAGGACAAAATATTCCGTTTCGGGATGCATTCGACGGATCCTTCCCGTACAGACCATTTACTGCCGGCAGGGATTGCCATTGGGCAGAATACTTATGCCCGCAGCGGCAGTCTGATGATCGGCGACCATAAGTATGTCGGCGCCTTGGGAGATACCACGGTAAATTCCAATACGGATAATGAAAAGCGTAAACTGTCCGTCTTGGTAGGCGCGACCACCGTCGGACTGAACAGTTATTCTGCCGGTGCGTTTGCGACGACGACCGGCGCCTACTCCATCATGACGAATGCGTATGACGGAAATACGAACCAGGGATTTGCTGCCCAGAATTTCGGGGCGGTCATCAACGGATCCTTTAACAGCATTGAATCAAAAACGTCAGGCAGCAGTGTATCGGGAATCGCCAATGCGGTCGTAGGGACTGCCAATCGGACCCACAACGCGAACGGTACCTTGGTTTTCGGTGCGGGCAATGAAGTGACCAATTCAGTGGACAATATAGCGGATCCCATGTCACTTTTGACTAATAGCCCCAAAGAATTGGCGGAAAAACTCAGAGAGGGGATACGGAGAAATGATTCCGGCGGCGCTGTCCTTGCTGTCGGCGGCGGAAATAAAGCAGACTACGCATACCGCTCCCAGCTGATCGGGGTGGGAAATACTCTGGAAGGAACCGCCGCGCAGAAGGCTGCTTACAATTTACTGAACGGTTATAGAAATACTGTAACCAAGGCCGAACACGTGTCCGTGATTGGCTCCGAGAATACCATTGAAAACAGCAAGAGTCAGACCGTCATCGGGGACAGCAATAAGATTACCGATAGAAATGCCGGTACGGTTTCCGGGAAGCAGGAAGAAAGGACAAAGAATGTGTCCGACCTTGTCATCGGCAAAGGAAACAAAATTAAAGGCAACAGTACCTATATGAAAGGGTATGAGAGCCTGACCGTCATCGGGAATAATAACGAAATGGTCAATCCCGGCGCGGGTATCGTGATTGGGGATAACCAGAAAGTTGGGGCGATTAGAGAATCCGTCGTTATCGGTTCCATGACACCGGAAGAAAAGGCCGATTCCGATATCCAGCAGAAACATGCCAGTGTCGTTGTCGGGTATCATGCCCAGAGCGGGACCAGAGACGGCGGCGGAATGAATGTGGCTCTTGGCCATGGGGCAAAAGCTTATGGCTGGCAGGAGACCGTGACAGGGATCAAATCCATTGTGGAGGCAGGCTCCGGCCATGACGGCTATCTGGCTTCTGTCTATGGCGGTCTTAATACCGTAGCGTCAAATAAGGCGGACCAGAATGATGGGATGGCAAACACTGTCGTCGGTACCCTGAACAAAACAGAAGGCGCCAATGGGGCACTCGTTTTCGGCGCGGGCAATAGCGTTACACATTCTTTCGGGACGGCGCCGACCGATGAAGATGGAAACAGTATGAATGAGCATTGGAGCGATGCCATACTTGGAGGAGGACAGAAGTATGCTATAGGAGAAGGACCGCTGGGCCATGATGAGATCAGGAAAGCGATGGGACTGGCCATGTCGACCGGCGGCGGCTCTGTGGTCACCATGGGGAACGGAAATACTTCAGATTATGCTGTCCATTCTCAGATCATCGGCTCCGGGAATATCCTTACAGGTACAGCAAATACACCCAGCATCAATAATACGATCAACGGATATGGAAATACAGGCAGGAATGTGGAACGTATGTCTATGATGGGGACAGGGAATAATATATCCGATGGTACTGCTGATGTAGTGATTGGGGATTATCACCATATGGACGGCGGCAAAAATAATGTAATCCTTGGATCCATGGCGACGGAAAAGAAGACTGTGGAGAAAACGTATACGATGAAAGATGTTTCGGGCAATGTTATTCTTGAAAAGAAATATAAGGTGACGGAAAATGTACCGATTAAATCGCATACGGCGAACATAAGCAATGCGGTGATGCTCGGCTACAATACGGATGTGGAAAAAGACGGCGGCGTAGCGCTCGGTGCGGATTCGATTGCCTCTGTCGACAAGGGCGCCGCAGGCTATGACCCGGCTGCCGGTGATCATGCCAATGATACGACAGGCACGTGGAAAGCGACAGCCGCTGCTGTTTCTGTCGGTAAAGCGGCAGATCCGACGAGTGCGGCAGTCACCCGCCAGATTACGAACGTAGCAGCCGGCACGCAGGACACTGATGCCGTTAATGTGGCGCAGTTGAAGGCGGTGAATACGAAGTATGATACTAAGCTTAGCCGGGGATTTATCATCAAGAAGGGCGGAGAAACAGTTGGTGAAACGATTTCCCTTAATGGAGATACGGCGCCGGAAATTACCTTTGACGTAGCGGAAGCCAATAAAGGTCTGACTGTAGACCGTGATGGGAAAACTATTAAATATGGCATTGACGGTTCGAAAATTGACCTCAACGGGAATGATACGATTCCCGGTTGGACACTGGAGGTCGGAGTTAAACCCGGTATTCCGACGAATACAGGTAGTGCGGAGGGTAATAAGAAAGTTATAAAGCCGAATGATACAGTAACGCTTCGTGCTGATAATGGAATCAGATTGAAGCAGGAAAACGGTGTTGTGGATATCGGCTTAAAATACATGGCTGTGGATACTAAGTGGACAAATATCAATGATGCTGCAGCAACCAATGGCGGTATGGCGATCGGCGCGAACAGTAATGCGGATGGTGAAACATCAGTAGCTTTGGGATGGGGTTCAAATATATCGGCATCAAATTATGCTGCCGCGTTGTCTCCTTTTTCTTCTGCTGTGAATTCGGAGTATGGCTTGGCCATGGGCACAAAGGCAGCAGTTAAAACATCACCGTACGGGATGGCGATGGGCGCTCTTTCCTCTGTGGATGATTCAGAATACGGTGCGGCCATAGGTGCTAATTCCGCCATAGCCAAGTCAAACTATGGTGTAGCTATAGGAACCTCGGCAACTGTAAAAGATGCTGATAATGCCGTGGCGATAGGCGTATCAAGCAGTGCGGCGGTAAAAGATGGTGTGGCCATTGGAGCCTTTTCCAAGGCGGATACGGCAGCGGGGGTGAGCGGCTATGACCCCTCTACCAAGGCGGCTTCTACCGATACGTCTGCCGCCTGGAGATCGACTGTCAGTGCCGCTTCTGTGGGGGACAAGACGAAAGGCTATCCCCGCCAGATTACAGGTGTGGCAGCCGGCAGTGAAGATACCGATGCCGTCAATGTGGCACAGCTGAAAAAGGTGGAAGCCACGGCGGCAGCGGCTAAGACCAATGTGACAGCCGGCAAGAATGTGACCGTTGAACATGATACGGCAACAAATACATACAAGATTTCCGCCAAGGACACCTATACGACAGGCGCTACCTATGACGCGACCACGAAAAAACTTAAATTCACACAGAATGACGATACTAAGAACTATGAAGTCGACATGAGCGGTCTGGCAGATGGCAATGATACACTGGTAAGTGGCAGCAATGCGCTGACCCTTAACGGAAAAGAACTGTCCATGAAGATAAAGGACACTGCCGGAAATGAAGTGACGGGCAGAGTAGACCTGTCAGCCATCGCGGGACAGATTGATACCAATACCACCTATACCATGAGCGGCACACAAAACGCGGATAATACCACCACCATTACGTTAAAAGGCAGTGACGGAAAAGAAAACAAAGTCACCGTGGCCACGAAAGACACAAGAAACACCGTAAAAGCCGGTGAAAATGTGACGCTTGACACAGCTCCCAATACGTTTGGCGGAACGGAATACACGGTCAACGTGAAAGCTGATGGAAAAGTGGAAGACGGAAACACAAAGATTGTCAGCGGAAATACGGTGTACCATGAAACCCATGTGAAGAATGACGGCAACTATGTGAAGAAAGATAACAGTGCCGGAGACAACCTGACCATACTGGATAAACAGGTCGGCAACAATACAACCAATATTACCAACCTGGGAAATACTATCAACAATCTGAACGGAAAGCTGGGCACCCTGGACAACCGGATCAGTAAAGTGGGAGCAGGGGCGGCAGCACTGGCAGCCCTCCATCCGCTGGACTTCGACCCCCATGACAAGTGGGACATCGCGGCAGGCTTCGGCAATTACCGCAACGCCAGCGCTGCGGCGGTAGGCCTCTTCTATCGGCCGAACGAAAGAACGATGATGAGTCTCGGCTGGACCATGGGTGATGACAGGAACATGATTAATGCAGGAATTTCTGTGAAGCTGGGACGCGGCGACGTTTATACCCGTTACTCCAAAGTGGAAATGGCGAACCAGATTAAGGACTTGAAAGAGAAAAATGACAAGATGCAGGCGGAAAATAAAGAGATGAGATCGGAGCTGGATGAATTGAAGGCCCAGGTAGCAGCTCTCGCTGCCAAGAAGTAAGGAACTTCTCAAAAGAAAGGAGCAGGCACTGCTGATGGTGCCTGCTCCTTTTTCGTTGTCCGCCGAAAAGTGAAACTCATGGCAGTGTGTCTGCCAGAACCGTGTAAATGATTTGCTGCCGTGGTAAGGAAGTCGGTAAGAAGCTAACAGCTAACAGCTAACAGCTGCCAGCTACAAGCTGTGAGCTGTTAGCCGTTAGCTGTGAGTTAAAAGCCGAAGCATATGATTTCCGTTAGGTGTCATACGAAACAACAGCAAAGGATCTGCTGTCATAATGAGGGAAACGTTAATCGTCATCCTAAGCGAATGTGAAGGATCTGCTGCCGTGGTGAGGAAGACGGTAAGATGTCATCAGTGTAATAGAT
>ERZ1027095.658-NODE-658-length-10682-cov-6.479910_pt1 | contig 10682 bp, 9 predicted proteins | sample MGYA00519409_ERZ1027095 | MGnify/ENA primary metagenome ERZ1027095 (study PRJEB26926, sample SAMN06164650) | human gut metagenome | biome: ENVO:00009003; feature: ENVO:2100002; material: ENVO:00002003 | host: Homo sapiens | place: USA | collected 2012 ... | reverse complement strand
AAGATATACATTTGCATATCGATAAACGATAAATGAATATCGAGAAACAAGAAAGAATAAACACAAACATTAAAACACGAAGTAAAAATGAAAAAGTCAGTATTAAAATCAGTTTTAGCAGCAATTGCAGTAGTAATGATGAGTTGTACAACAACAGCAAACGCACAAACAGGAAACACAAAGTACATCTACGGTCAGAATGACACAAACACAACCGTGTACACACTGAATGAAGACGGCAAAACATTGACACGCAAACTGAAGTATGAGTACAAACACGATGAAAATGGTCAGGTAATTGAGAAAAAAGCTTATCGCTGGGATGCTTACCGGGAACTGTGGAAGCCGGCCTATCTGCTTACCGTAACTCCCGGAGTCTATGAAATCAAACTCAACTACGCTGAATGGAACGCCAAAGAGAGCACTTTCAACCATAACAAACAAGAAAGTATTTACCGTGAAGGCAACAACGCAAACTTGTTGGCCGACACACAAAACAAAAAGTAATGGAAACTTTGAATGAAACACAAACCCAAAATAAGAATGCGACCAGCCTGTGGCAAATCATAGGAATGTACATAGGAATGATGGTCGGATTTTTATATCCGCAAATAGGATTAGGCTTGGGTATGCTTTTGGGAATAGCTTTGGGAAGACTGGTCCTGACCAAGATTCCTGTCAACACCCCACTGGCCCAAAGAGCACAACAAAAAAGCGCAATTATCCTTATTTTAGCATTTCTTATCCTATTCATGAACCATTGGTACGTTCCATGCAAACATGCCATTGCTCACTTGATGAACTAAAAACAAATCAACCAAATTTAAAAGACAACCAGATGAAAACAACCATGATTTTGATCGCACCAAGGAGAAACCCAAGGATGCTTACTTAAAGAAACAGATACCCTCAGGACGGATGCGGAAGTCCGTCCTACCCCTTAATTCAAATCCATTTTAAACCAATAAACATTCTATTATGGGACGCGCAATTAAATTAGTACTTTATTACTTCGCTTATCAGTTAGCTTTCACCTTCCTGGTAGGACTTCCGGCGGGAATTATTAAAGTGATGAACGAAATTTCAGAAAATGATAATCTGGCTTATGCCGCAGGTAAGAATACAGCCTCTATGACAGGACTCGTTATGGTACTGGCAGGAATAGCCATGATCTGGCACCTGATCTACTTTAAATACGTTCAATTCAACAAGACAAGCTGGACTGAAGTACCTGCAAAAACCATTTTATTGAGTATTCCCTTCATTATAGCAGCCATGTTCATCTGCAATGTAGCCAGCGAATTCATAGAACTGCCCAACCTAGTGGAAGACACATTCATAGGAATGAGCCGCAATGTATTCGGCATCATCGCCATTGCCGTCATGGCACCTCTGGTAGAAGAGTTGCTGTTCCGTGGAGCCATTGAAGGGCATTTCCTGCAAACCGGAAAAAGACCCGGTATGGCAATCCTCCTGTCAGCACTCATTTTCGGTCTCATCCATGTCAATCCGGCGCAAGTACCTTTCGCCTTCTGTCTGGGATTGGTATTCGGATGGCTTTATTACCGCACAGGAAGCATTATACCGGGAATGATAGGGCATTTTCTAAATAACTCCCTGGCTACCATTGCCATGGCTACATCAACCCAAGAAGAGTTGAATGAAAAAACGGTTGATATGATTGGCGCCACACCTACTTACATCCTTTTGGCAGCCGCCATAATCATCCTAGTCGGCATGTATTTCTATCTGAACAAACATTTGCCACAGCCGGGAACACCCTCTGAAATTACTAACACACAAGCATAAATGTAACAATGAAAACAAAACTCAACCTCTTTTGCGTCTGCGTACTTATCGCCTTGCTCCTTTCCACCTCAACGACAGTGAGCATCATGTTCCATTCTTTCACAAGTGCCTTTAAAGCCGGATACGAAAGTGTAGAAAAAGGAAAGGATATCCACATTTCCGATTATAAGATGATTTGCACCCTTCCTACCGATCTACTTGAAAAGACAGGAAGTGTAACCAATGTCAGGACAGGAGAACAGGCATCTATCATACCGATTATAAGCATGGTAGAGGCGCCAACGAAAGAAAATGATACCTTCCATGCACTAAACAGGATTGCCTCATTCATTTCGGTAATAGCGGGAATTTTCTGCCTGTTGCAGTTCTTTTATTTGATCAGAAATATCAATCGCGGTGATATCTTCAGCTGGAAGAATGTGAAGTTTCTGCGCAAGTTAGGATGGGCATTGATACTTTTGTTTATCTGCACGCTGGCTACCATCGTGATTGGAAATTATGAAGCTTCGCAAGTGTTGCAACTCAACGGATGCGAGTTCTCCTATACCTTTGCTTTTTCCGATGCGACTCTCATTCTGGGATTCATTTCATTGCTGGTAGCCGAAGTATTTGCCATCGGACTGAAGATGAAAGAAGAACAAGATTTAACCATTTAAAAAAACAGAGCAGACTATGAACAAGTTCAGAATATTAGGTGTCATAGCCATTATAGCCATCATTGCAAACTTCTTTGGAGGATTGGATGAAAATTGGAGAGATTTCAAGAAAGGATTTGAAGATGGACATAACAGTGCAATGGAAATATATGAGCCTGGACGCCACATTATACCCCATCATGCAACCTCAGTCAAACTGAATGTAGAGCCGTTACCTGAAACTACTGTCGATTCACTGAGCAACAACCGCGTGGACTGGACACTCCCCTACACAGTGACTGAAATAGAAACGTATGCCAAGCCATCGGCCTGGCACATCCTTGTCATGGGACTTGCCATACCCGGAATATTCCTTTTTCTCATCGGTTTCTGCTCATTGATCCGGTTGCTCATTTCCATCTCACGCCGCGAAGTATTTACATCTGCCAATGTACGGCGCCTCCGTTGGTTTGCATACACCAGTGCAAGCTTGGAAATCCTCATAGCTGTTGACGAATGGATTGTAGGAAACGCAGCAGTTGAGCAAATCAGTCTGCCGGGCTACAAAATCATCAGCTACGCCGGTTATTCTCCCGACTGGGTAGCTGTGATAATTCCCATTCTTTTTGCCGAGATATTTGCTATCGGGGCAAAAATGAAAGAAGAACAGGATTTAACCATTTAAGAAAAATGCCATGAAAGAAAAAAATACTTTCCCCTCAAAAAGAAAAAGCATCTTTTATTTGATACTTTGCCTGATAGCTACTCTGTTTGTAAGTTCATTCATCTATTTCCTTGTGTTACATCCATTGTTGGACAACAAAATAGTGAGGATATCGATCAACATTGGATGGACTTGCTTCTGTCTGTATGCCTTTAAGAAACTGACGCAACGCCACACCCTTTGGTGGCGCGCAGTAGATGAGAACCCGAATAAACCCAAAATGAATTGATCTATGCCAATTATAGTAAATTTAGACGTAATGATGGCGAAACGAAAAATTTCGCTGGGAGATTTAGCCGAGAAGATAGACCTGACTCCTGCTAACCTTTCCATATTGAAAACCGGGAAAGCGAAAGCCATCCGTTTCTCTACCCTTGAGGCTATTTGCAGGGAACTAGATTGCCAGCCCGGAGATATTTTAGAATATAGAGAAGAAGGTGAATAATATAAACAGCCACATATACAAACACTCTGATACCATAAAATTCTCATATCTTTAATCCGGATACTCTGACCGATAAAGCATTTCAATTGCCATACCGGCAGAGTATTTTCACCTTATACCTAAAATTTTCTTATCACTTCCCGACACGCTTTAGCCAATATTCCCTAAAAATACACTACTGATAAAAACAAATATTGCATAAGCACCATATAATCCCATGATTATCCGTATCTTTGCAGCGAATTAGATATTTGAAAATAAATGAAGACATTTGAAGAGTTAGGCGTTTCCCCGGAAATACTAAAAGCGATTAAAGAAATGGGATATGAGAATCCCATGCCGGTACAAGAAGAAGTAATACCGTATTTATTGGGAAACGGCAACGATGTAGTAGCCCTAGCACAAACAGGGACTGGAAAAACAGCCGCATTTGGTCTGCCGCTTATCCAAAAAGTTGACGTAAAGCACCGTGCACCTCAAGCACTAATTTTATGCCCCACACGCGAATTGTGCTTGCAGATTGCAGGCGATCTGAACGATTACTCCAAGTACATTGACGGGCTGAAAATCCTTCCCGTATATGGTGGTTCATCCATCGAAAGCCAAATACGCATGTTGAAAACAGGCGTACATATTATTGTGGCTACTCCCGGACGACTGATTGATCTAATAGAAAGAAAGGTTGCCAAACTAGAAACAATTACAGATGTAGTAATGGACGAAGCCGATGAAATGCTGAATATGGGATTTACTGATAGCATAAATGCTATCCTTGAAAAAGTTCCTGAAGATCGGAATACCTTGATGTTCTCGGCTACCATGAGTCCGGAAATCTCACGCATCGCCAAAAAATATCTGCATGACGCAAAAGAAATCACTATCGGTACCAAAAATGAGGGCAGTAAAAACGTCAATCACATAGCCTATTTAGTACACGCTAAAGACAAATATGCCGCATTGAAACGTATCGCGGATTATTATCCACAGATTTATGGCATCATTTTCTGTCGTACCCGTAAAGAAACTCAGGAAATTGCAGATAAATTAATACAAGACGGTTATAACGCAGACTCTTTGCACGGTGAGCTCTCACAAGCCCAGCGCGACTTAGTGATGCAAAAATTCCGCCAACGCCATTTACAGCTTTTAGTTGCTACCGACGTAGCAGCCCGTGGCCTAGATGTAAATGACCTTACTCATGTCATTAATTATGGCTTGCCCGATGATATAGAAAGCTATACTCATCGTAGTGGTCGTACAGGACGTGCCGGAAAAACAGGTATTTCTATTGCCATCATCAACCTGCGCGAAAAAGGCAAGATGCGTGAGATAGAACGAATCATCAACAAAAAATTTATCATGGGTGAGATGCCCAGTGGTAAACAAATTTGCGAGCAGCAATTGATTAAATTGATAGATGACATAGAAAAGGTAAAAGTAAACGATGAAGAAATTGAATCCTTCCTACCCGGAATCTATCGTAAACTGGAATGGCTTTCAAAGGAAGATCTGATAAAGCGCGTGGTGTCAATGGAATTTAACCGCTTCTTGGAATACTATAGTAACGCTCCGGAAATAGAAATTCCCAGCACAAATGACCGTCGCAGCGAACGTGGCTCCAAAGAACGCAAGGATCATGGCAGTGCTCGTGAAAAGACAGAGCGTAAAGCAGAAAAAGGATACACCCGTCTATTCCTGAATGTAGGAAAGACAGACGGTTTCTATGCCAACCAAATCATAGAACTGATTAACCGCAACATGAAGAAGCAACGTACTACCATCGGACGAATAGACCTGATGCAGAATTTCTCTTTCTTCGAAGTAGCAGAAAATCAGGCACAGGACGTGATTAAAGCATTGAACAAGGTTAATCTGAATGGCGGCCGGAAAATTGTAGTAGAAGTTGCCGGTGACAATAATGGCAAAAACGACAATGGCGAACGCAGAAGCAGTGCAGCAAGGAATGCTTCATTCGGCAAAAAAAGTGACAGGTCCAATAAAAAAACGACCTCAAAAGAAGGAAGACCCAGCCGTGCGGAACGTGGCTACATTGAAGAACGCGGTCCCAAAACGAAAGACGACTGGAAACAATTCTTTAACAGCGATAACAATAAGAAAAAGAAATCCAAGAAATGAGGAAGCCAACTTCATGAAAGAGAATTGAGCATAGTAGAAATATGCAAATAACATCCACTTCTCTCGAATAATAGCGGAGCAGGCAGAATTGAAACAACCTGTCATTTCAAGGACATTCCGCAAATAATACGATAAATCCAACTGACTCATAATGAATCAGTTGGATTTATCGTATTATTCAAAAAAAGATTTGCCGAATATCCTTGTTTACATCGAATTAATATTAACAGTTTTTTTGCCATCTTTCCGGATGAAAGATTATATGACAAACTATCGGAACTTTGACATACCCAAGCTTCCTGTCATTTCATATTTTTCTTTTAGTCTGTCAATTTCAGTTCATCGACCAAACGGGAAGCTTTCCCATATTTTTCAATCATGTAAAGAACATAGCGGATATCCACCCCGATACAACGCTGCAAATTAGGTTCAAAAACAATATCTCCACTCATTGCTTCCCAATTCCCGTCAAAAGCAAGACCTATTAATTCCCCTTTTCCATTAAACATTCCACTACCGGAATTCCCTCCCGTAATATCATTATCCGAAATAAAGCAAACATTCATATTACCATCTCCGGTAGCATAACGTCCGAAATCCTTCCTTCTCAAGCATTCGACTACAGAAGGAAGCACATCGAAATCACTATCTCCCTTATACTGCCTTATCTTGTCAAAAATACCTTTTGTCGTCGTAAAGTAAGAATATTCAATAGCATCTTTCGGTGAGTAACCACCCACCATGCCAAAACTCAGACGCATAGTAGAATTAGCATCCGGATAAAACACCCTATCTGCCTCCATCTCACGCATTGCTTCATTCAGCAAACGTTCATTTTTCTCAATATTCATACTAGCTTCTTCCACCGACTGATTGAATTCATAAAATTTCACCAACATATCAATAGCAAAAGAAGCCGCAGGGTCATCAAACAAGACATAAGTGGTATCTCCCTTCACCACCTGTTCAAACCCATGCGGTGTCTTTAAAGAGGAACGAGCATACAAATCATCTACATAAGCTTGGTAATCACCTTTAAAATCTTTCTCTATCAATGGATAAACATCAGGTAAAAACTCCTTGCCTACCTCAGCCGCATATTCTTTCAACATAGCCACAAAGACTTGTTTATCCACACTTATATCCATATTGGCATAAATCTCCAACAATTGCCGCATATTACGCTCCAAATCACTCTCCTCTGCCTCAAAATCAAAATTCAGTACAGCTAAGGCTGCCGTAATCAACTCCGGTCCATTAGCAAATGTTTCTCCAAAATATGCCATAGCCCGCGCCGCATTTCTACGATTACGATAATTCAGCTCCAGTTCAGTCAGAACCCTTGCATATTTGCTTCGCTTATCAGGTTCCCGACGGATCCATTCTTGCAACTGGCGCTCCAAAGCTTGTTTTTTCTCTATCACTTTCAACTCTTTTACCGCTTGATTCATGCCTATACTATTCTTCCAATAGTTAGAGCTTTGTGCATACTTGGAAGCATATTTAATGCGGATATCATCACTTTTTTCCATTGCATTTTTCCAGATAGCCTGCTTGATGGTACGGACATTAATCATAGCGGCATTATCCGTATTAATCTCGTCTATCCCAAATGAAGACAAATACCTGCTGGTAGAACCGGGATATCCCATAGTCATGCAAAATGAACCTTGTTCATACCCGCCCAAAGAAACAGGAGCAAAATAATCCGGATGATAAGGCACATTCTCCGGAGAATAAGCTGCCGGTTGATTATTCTGATCAGCATAAATACGAAAAACAGAGAAATCCCCGGTATGGCGGGGCCATACCCAATTATCTGTATCCCCGCCAAACTTGCCTACAGAAGAGGGAGGAGCAAACACCAGACGAACATCATAATAATCTTTATACACAGACAGATAAAACTCATTACCACCATAAAAAGGAGTTATCTCAGCACGCAGCAACGTATCATTCGCCACAGCTTCCTGAGCAAGCAATGTGGAAATAGAATCCACAATCAGCGCACGGTCATTTTCCTTTGTCCCGACTGGAATAGCTTGCAACACACGCTCCGTCACATCCTCTGTGCGTATCAGGAAACTGACAAATAAATCCGGATTAGGAAGCTCCTTACTTAAGGAGTCGGCTACAAAACCATCTCGCAAATAATCATGCTCCATAGAACTATGCTGCTGAATGGCATCATACCCACAATGGTGGTTAGTAAAAACCAAGCCATCCGGAGATACAACAACCCCCGAGCAAAAACCTCCAAAACTAACAACAGCATTAGCCAATGCTTTTCCTCCGGGATTATACAATTGTTCAGATGAAAGTTCCAATCCCATTTCTTTCATCACTTGTTGAGTTTGTTTGCTAAGGCAACAAGGAAGCCACATTCCCTCATTACCCCATATACATAAAGGCAGGAAAGACAGCAGCAATAGTAGTTTTTTCATGGTTTTATTCTACAATTAATTTAAGTTTTTTCGCCCCGACACGTGCCTTCAACCATTCGGAAATCTTTTCCTGTTCTTTTCCTACAGGTTTTTTACTGAATTTCATCAAGACTATTGTCAATGTGTCCGTTTGGGTTGAGTCTACCTGCAATTCCACAGTCTTCGCCATGGCTATAGCTTCTGCTGCAGGATAAAGTACTTTAAGTTCGGGAATTATCTTTTTATCTACGGTATTGTATGCGGCATATACATTAAGTTCGTTTTCCAAAGACTTAATCTTTTCCTGCTGCTCCAGCAAACGTTTCTCACTATTCTTATAAAAGTCCTCCATCACTTGCGCCTTTATACTGCCAATATCCATCGCATCATTATTCATTCCTTGAAGAACAACCAGTTTGGTTCCTGCCAGATTAAAAAGTTTCAAGTTATCCCTTGCGGTTGCTATTTCTGTTTCCGAAACCTCATTGCCTATTAGCACAACACGTATTTCCTTCTTCTCGAAAGAAATCTTCCGGTCTATTACTTGGGTATTATTAAAATTCAGCTCCTCGTTGATAAAGTTGTTGGCAGAAGCTTCATAAATAGTACTTTTTACAATGCCATAAGTCAGATAAACAGCAGGACACATCGTAGCCAAAGTAATAAAAATAATATATTTCTTTACCAATTTCTCACGCTCCTTATCCACAAACTCCTTACGTTGGAAATGCATGACACGCACCCCGATAAAAGTAGCCAGACTGATAAATACTGAATTGATAAAATACAAATAGAACGCACCTAAAAAATAAAGTAAATTTCCGGTAGCAAGCCCGAATCCGGCAGTACACAAAGGCGGCATCAAAGCCGTAGCAATAGCTACCCCCGGAATAACATTCCCCTTCTCCTTTGTAGACAAGGCGATAATACCGGCCAAGCCACCGCATAAAGCTATAAGCACATCATATATAGTAGGAGAAGTACGTGCCAGCAACTCCGATTGCACTTCATCCAACGGAGTCAGCGAAAAATAAATCGTGGATGTAATCACACTAAATACAGTCGCCACCAAATAACTTTTCAGAGAACGTTTCAACAGTTCAAAATCATTCTGTCCGATAGCCAGCCCCACTCCCATAATCGGCCCCATCAGCGGAGATATCAACATAGCACCGATAATCACTGCCGTAGAATTCACATTCAAGCCCAATGAAGCAATAAAAATTGCGAATATAAGAATCCACAAATTAGTTCCTTTGAACTCAACACCGTTACGAATACTTTCTACAATCAAGGCTTCATTATCCTTATCCTTGCGCAAATCAAGATATTCACCAAAGAACTGCTTTATATAAGGCACATTCTTCAAATCATTCTTCAGGTCACTCATAGCTATTTCTTTATGTATCGGTTTATAACAGGTATCTGCTGCAAGGGGAAGTCCGTTTTCACAATATATGCCACAAACAATAACAACAGTAATGTACGAACACCCAACAACAAGAATATATTTTGAATAGGAAGATAAACTGAAACAATGTAAAGTACCAGCGCTAACGCCACATAGTTACCTATCGCTTTCAAATCATAATTAATAGGATATTTTTTCTGCCCTACAAAATAAGAGAGAAGCATAGCTACTCCATATCCGGCAAAACCTGCCCACGCACACGCCATATAGCCAAATACCGGAATAAGGAAAATATTTATCAGGATAATGATACTGCATCCCACCAATGAAAAATAAGCTCCCCATTTTGTTTCATCAATCAGCTTATACCAAAAAGAAAGATTGAAATAAATACCCATAAACATTTCGGCAGCCATGACAATAGGTACAACTTTAAGCCCTACCCAATAATCACGTCCTAAAATATAACGCAATATATCAAGGTAAAACATAACAGCCAAAAAGGCCAGCAAAGTGAAGATAATGAAAAACTTCATCGCTTTGGCATACATTTCCCGACTATCCTTTTCTTTACTCTTACTAAAAACAAACGGCTCGTATGCAAACCGGAAAGCCTGTGTCAGCATGGCCATTATCATAGCTATTTTACTGGCAGCCCCATAAATACCCAACTGGATGGTCGCCTCCGCCTTATCAGGATAAACAAACGGAAAAATAATTTTATCGGCTACCTGATTTAAGATTCCGGCAATACCCAGAATCAGAATCGGGAAAGAATAATGCAGCATACGCCGCAACAACTCCCTGTCCAGCACATACCTGAAGCCCACCAATTCTTTCCACATACACAGCATCACCAAAGAAGTACAAGCCAGATTTATAGCAAAAGCCACTCCGACATTCTCTCCTTTCATACCTACAAAATAAGCGATATTCAAGGCAATGCTGGCAAAAATGAACAACAATTTCAATGCAGCGAACTTAACAGGGCGTTTCTTATATCGCAAATAAGCAAAAGGAATAGCTTGGAAAGCGTCCATTGCGACTACAATCAGCATCATCCCCATATACCACGGATGCTCTCCATATCCCAAGAAAC
>ERZ1027095.652-NODE-652-length-10747-cov-5.796390_pt1 | contig 10747 bp, 6 predicted proteins | sample MGYA00519409_ERZ1027095 | MGnify/ENA primary metagenome ERZ1027095 (study PRJEB26926, sample SAMN06164650) | human gut metagenome | biome: ENVO:00009003; feature: ENVO:2100002; material: ENVO:00002003 | host: Homo sapiens | place: USA | collected 2012 ... | reverse complement strand
ACGAGATGAGCGCTAGTCTCGTGGGCTCGGAGATGTGTATAAGAGACAGACATGTATCTGTGGACTGTGTGCTGATTGGTTTTGATGGAGAGCAGTTCCGTGTCCTGTTGGTAAGGCAGGTGGGGAAACAGTCCGAGGACGGATATAATAACATGAAGTTGCCGGGCAGCCTTATCTATGACGATGAGGATCTGGATGAGGCGGCCAAGCGGGTGTTGAATGAGTTGACGGGCCTGAAGAATGTGAAGCTTACCCAGTTTAAGGCGTATGGATCGAAAGACCGTACCCGTAACCCTAAGGATGTGCTGTGGCTGGAACGTTTTCATCGTTTGGACGAGAAGAAAATAGACCGCATTGTGACTATCGCTTATCTGACATTGGTGAAGATTGACAGACGGTTCGAACAGCTGTCTGATAAATACGATGCTTGCTGGACACCTGTGACGGAGGTGAAAAGCCTGGCGTTCGACCATTTCCAGATTTTGCAGGATGCATTGGTGCATATACGCCATTATGTGGAATATGCTCCTTCCGCAATGTTCGACTTGCTTCCCCGGAAGTTTACGGCGGCCCAGTTGCGGACTGTCTATCAGTTGATTTATGATAAGGTGTTTGACGTAAGGAACTTCCATAAGAAGATAGCGTTGATGCCATATGTAGTACCTTTGGAAGAAAAACAGGTAGGTGTATGCCACAGGGCGGCACGCTTCTATAAGTTCGACCGTTCAATATATAATAAGTCGGGAACGAAGTGATAACAGACAGATAACTTTAGCCTTGTTGTGATTGCTGTGAGAATACTCCGCCTGGTCGTTTCGGGGAATCGGTACATGCTTTGGGATTCTTCACCGGCCTTTCCTTGGAAGGATAATGCTGATGCATCGGGACAGAGACTATTATTTTTAAATTCTTAATTTTCAATTTAAATGTACCTATTAGGTTATGATATTGGCAGTTCGTCGGTAAAGGCGAGTTTGGTAAATGCAGAAACCGGAAAGTGTGTCTCTTCTGCATTCTTCCCTAAAACAGAGGCTGCTATTATGGCTGCCCGCCCCGGATGGGCTGAGCAGGATCCGCAAAATTGGTGGGAAAATCTGAAATTGTCAACTCAGGCTGTCATGGCCGGGAGTGGGATCGGTCCGGATGGAATTGCCGCTATCGGTATCTCTTATCAGATGCACGGACTGGTTTGTGTGGATAAAGGGCAAAATGTATTACGTCCGGCTATTATATGGTGTGACTCACGGGCGGTTCCATACGGGCAGAAAGCGTTTGAGGCATTGGGGGAAACGCAATGTCTTTCTCATCTGCTGAACTCTCCGGGGAATTTTACCGCTTCCAAACTGGCATGGATTAAAGAGAATGAGCCTGCTGTGTACGAACGTATTTATAAAATAATGCTGCCCGGCGATTATATCGCTATGAAACTGACGGGGGATATTTGTACCACGGTGTCCGGTTTGTCCGAAGGGATGTTCTGGGATTTTCAGGCAAATGATGTCGCGGGCTTCCTGATGGATTATTATGGATTCGACCGTTCGCTGATAGCTGATATCAAACCGACTTTTGGCGAGCAGGGACGTGTAAATGCATGGGCTGCCAAAGAATTGGGCCTGAAAGAGGGAATTCCTGTAACCTATCGCGCCGGAGACCAGCCTAATAATGCTTTGTCGCTCAATGTGTTCAATCCGGGAGAGATTGCTTCTACGGCAGGAACATCGGGAGTGGTATATGGCGTGAACGGTGAGGTGAATTATGATCCGAAATCCCGGGTGAATACTTTTGCCCATGTAAATCATACCGCTGAGCAGACCCGTCTGGGAGTGTTGTTGTGTATCAATGGTACCGGTATATTGAATTCGTGGGTGAAACGTAATGTGGCTCCCGAAGGTATTTCTTACAGTGATATGAACAGGCTGGCGGCACAGGCTCCTGTCGGCAGTGCCGGAGTAAGTATTCTTCCTTTTGGCAACGGGGCGGAGCGTATGCTGGAAAATAAAGAGACAGGATGCTCTATATGTGGAGTTAATTTTAACTTGCATGGAAAGCAGCATATTGTTCGTGCCGCACAGGAAGGGATTGTGTTCTCGTTTAAATACGGCATTGATATCATGGAGCAGATGGGTATCCCTGTACAGAAGATTCATGCCGGACATGCCAATATGTTTCTCAGTCCTATCTTCCGCGAAACGTTGGCGGGAGTGACAGGGGCTGTAATCGAACTGTATGACACGGATGGATCGGTGGGCGCCGCCAAGGGGGCCGGCATAGGCGCGGGTGTTTATAAAGATAACAACGAGGCATTTGCCACATTGGAAAAACTGGAGGTGATAGAGCCTGATGTGGCACAGCGCACTGCTTATGATGATGCGTATGCCCGCTGGAAATCTAATCTGGAGAGAGCGATGGCTGCCTTTTAAGGACCTTCGGATAAAGAAATGGCTATCCGCCTGTGTGTTGAAAAAAAATAGTAGATAAATTAGAACAAGTTATTAAAATAAGTAAAGAATTATGGCTACAAAAGAGTATTTTCCCGGTATAGGAAAGATTAAATTTGAAGGTAAGGAAAGTAAGAACCCGATGGCGTTCCGTTATTATGATGCTGAAAAGGTAATTAACGGAAAGAAGATGAAAGACTGGTTGAAGTTTGCTATGGCATGGTGGCATACGTTGTGTGCCGAGGGCGGTGACCAGTTTGGCGGCGGAACAAAGAAATTCCCTTGGAACGGTGATGCCGATAAGGTGCAGGCTGCCAAGAATAAGATGGATGCCGGCTTTGAATTCATGCAGAAAATGGGAATCGAATATTATTGTTTCCATGATGTGGACTTGTGTGAGGAAGCCGATACAATCGAGGAATATGAAGCGAATCTGAAAGAGATAGTTGCTTATGCCAAACAGAAACAGGCTGAAACCGGAATCAAATTGTTATGGGGCACGGCAAATGTTTTTGGTCATGCACGCTATATGAACGGTGCTGCTACAAACCCCGAATTTGATGTGGTTGCCCGCGCTGCTGTCCAGATAAAGAACGCTATTGACGCTACCATCGAACTGGGTGGCTCCAATTACGTGTTCTGGGGTGGACGTGAAGGGTATATGTCTTTATTGAATACAGATCAGAAGCGTGAGAAAGAACATCTGGCTCAGATGTTGACCATCGCCCGCGATTATGCCCGGAGCAAAGGGTTTACAGGTACTTTCCTGATTGAACCCAAACCGATGGAGCCGACTAAGCATCAATATGATGTGGATACCGAAACTGTGGTAGGGTTCTTGAAAACTCACGGACTGGACAAGGATTTCAAGGTGAACATTGAAGTGAATCATGCTACGTTGGCTGGTCATACATTTGAGCATGAACTGGCTGTTGCGGTAGATAACGGAATGTTGGGATCTATTGACGCTAACCGTGGCGATTATCAGAACGGATGGGATACAGACCAGTTCCCTATCGACAATTACGAACTGACCCAGGCCATGATGCAGATTATCCGCAATGGCGGTTTGGGTAATGGCGGTACCAACTTTGATGCCAAGACACGTCGTAACTCTACTGATCTGGAAGATATCTTTATCGCCCATATTGCAGGTATGGATGCTATGGCGCGTGCATTGGAAAGTGCTGCTGCTTTGCTTAATGAATCTCCTTACTGCAAGATGTTGTCAGACCGCTATGCTTCATTCGACAGTGGCAAAGGCAAAGAATTTGAAGAAGGCAAGCTGACACTGGAAGACGTAGTGGCTTATGCTAAGCAGAATGGTGAGCCCAAGCAAGTAAGCGGTAAGCAGGAATTGTACGAAGCCATCGTAAATATGTATTGCTGATCCGGCCGGAATGGTATTGCACAAGTTTTACCCTTGCAGACCTTTTTTAAGAAGGAGGGCTGTGCAATGAAGTCTGAATGAATTCTGCTAACGGATTATTAAAGAATAAACGGCTGTACACCGTCAGGTGGCAGCCGTTTTTATATTTGTTAGAGGGATATTTATGAAATAATACTCGCCTATATCGAAAATAATATCTACCTTTGCGGCTGCTAAATTACTAAGTTTATTGAATTTATATGATAAAAAAACTATTATCCGTACTGGTCTTAGTTTTTGCCCTCTCAGGTTCTGTGCTTGCACAGCAATCTATGAGTGACCAACAGGTGTTGGAATATGTGAAGACGGGCATGCAACAAGGAAAAGACCAACGTCAGATTGCTACAGAGTTAGCCCGTAGAGGAGTGACACAAGAACAGGCTAAGCGTGTAAAGAAACTTTATGAACAGCAAAATGGGTCTGCTGATAAAGACGCAAATGCAACGATGCAAAATCGGAACCGTTTGCGTGAAAAGACAAAGACGCAGGAAGATATCTATGTAACAGAGAATTTTACTTTCGACCAACGTCCGGCTGCGGGCGGAGTGGTAGGGAAGAACTCGTCGGACAGTGTTTCTGCCAATCGCTATTACGAGGGGATGGGCATGGGCGATATGGAAGAAATGCAGAAGGATAAGGTGTACGGACGGGACATTTTTGAAACCAGAAACCTTACATTCGAGCCGAGTGTGAATCTGGCTACTCCTCCTAATTACCGTCTGGGGCCGGGTGATGAGGTAATCATTGACATCTGGGGTACAAACCAGGCCACCATCCGCGATAATGTATCTCCGGACGGATCTATCACGATCCCCGATTTGGGATTGATTTATCTGAACGGCATGACTATTGCCGAAGCCAACCAATATTTGCGTAAAGAACTGAATAAGATTTATGCAGGGCTTGATAATGAACAGAACCCGTCCTCACAAATCAAGGTTACTTTGGGAAACAGCCGGACGATCCAGGTGAACGTGATGGGGGAAGTGTTCCAACCGGGAACTTATGCATTGTCTTCTTTCTCTACCGTGTTTCATGCACTGTACCGTGCCGGTGGCGTGAGCGATATCGGTAGTTTGCGTAATATACAAGTAGTGCGCGGAGGACAGAAGATCGCTACCGTAGATGTGTACGATTTTATTATGAAAGGTAAAATCAATGATGATATCCGCTTGCAGGAAGGCGATGTGATCATCGTTCCTCCATACGAGGCGTTGGTTAGCATAGAGGGTAATGTGAAACGCCCCATGAAATACGAGATGAAAAACAACGAAAGTGTTGCCACGTTGTTGAAGTATGCCGGTGGATTTTCGGGGGATGCCTATACCCGTTCTCTCCGCATGATTCGTCAAAACGGAAAGGAGTATCAGATTTATACGATTGATGATATTGATTATTCCGTATTCCAGGTAAAAGATGGTGATGCGCTGACTGCTGAAGCTATTCTGGACCGTTTTGAGAACAAGCTTGAAATCAAGGGGGCTGTCTATCGTCCGGGCATTTATCAGTTCGGAGGAACCTTGAATACAGTCCGCCAACTGGTGGAAAAGGCTGAAGGCCTTATGGGTGATGCCTTTACAGGACGTGCGGTGTTGCATCGCGAGCGCGAGAATCTGAAGAAAGAGGTTATTCAAGTAGATATAAAAGGTATCATGGCCGGTACTGCGCCCGATGTACCTTTACAGCGTAATGATGTGCTTTATATTCCCAGTATTCATGACTTGGAGGATGTGGGAAGCATCATGGTGTATGGTGAGGTTGCCCGTCCGGGTGAGTTCGCTTTTGCCGACAATACGACTTTGGAGGATATTATAATCCAGGCTGGCGGATTGATGGAATCGGCTTCTACCGTCCGTGTGGATGTTTCCCGCCGTATCAAGGATAGCAAAGGTACGGAAGCGGTTTCCACCATAGGACAAATGTACTCGTTTTCTCTGAAAGACGGTTTTGTGATAGACGGAGAACCGGGTTTTGTGTTGCAGCCATACGATCAGGTATATGTGCGTAAGAGCCCTGCTTATCAGGAACAGGTGAATGTGCAGGTGACCGGTGAGGTTTTGTATGAAGGTGATTATGCGCTGACAGAGAAGAGCGAACGTCTTTCCGATTTGATCAAGAAGGCAGGTGGAGTGACTCCGTTTGCTTATATCAAAGGGGCCCGTTTAAGCCGTCGTATCAATGCCGATGAACGCAAACGTATGGAAACGGTTCTGGACATGGCCAAGACTGGAAAGGACTCCATTGATGTCAACCGGCTGGATTTGGGAGATATCTATTATGTGGGTATCGATTTGGAAAAAGCGATGCTTAAACCCGGCTCCAGTGCGGATATCGTATTGCGTGAGGGGGATGTGATTGAAATTCCCGAATACAACAACACGGTACGTATCAGCGGGGCTGTGATGTATCCCAATACCGTTTCATTTGAAGATGGCAAGACGTTGAAATATTATATAGAGCAGGCCGGAGGTTACGGTTTCCGTGCGAAGAAGAGCAAGGTGTATATTGTATATATGAACGGTCAGGTGAAGAGAGCGAAGAAAGGTAGCCGTGAGCTGATCCAGCCGGGCTGTGAGGTGATTGTTCCGGTGAAGGAAAAGAGCAACTGGTCTTTGCAGAACACCTTGTCCATAGCAACCACCAGTGCGTCGTTGGCTACTATGATTGCATCTATTGCTAATATCTTAAAATAGAAACAGTATGGCGGAAGATAAGAATTATACGAATAATACGGAAAGACCACGGGAAGACGAGGAGTTGGAAATTGATTTGATGGAGTATGTCCGTAAGTTGTGGGCTGCCCGAAAGATGCTGCTGAAGGTTGCCGGAATAGGTGCTATTGTAGGGGTGATTATTGCTCTGAGTATTCCCAAACAATATACGGTGGAAGTGACATTGTCTCCCGAATCCGGTAAAAGCGGAGGGGGGAGCCTGTCGGGAATGGCTGCCATGCTGGGGATCGGAGGCATGAGTCTGGGCAGTGAGGCGGATGCGTTGAACGTATCTCTTTTCCCGGATATAGTAGCGTCTACTCCTTTCATTCTGGAACTGTTTAATGCACATGTCACTACGTTGGACGGTGAGGTGGATACTACTTTTGTAGCTTATCTCGATGAGCAGAAAGCTCCGTGGTGGGGTGCTGTTATGGGATTGCCCGGGGCGGCTATAGGCGGGGTGAAATCTCTCTTCTCCGATAAGGAAGAGGAAGAAGGGAACAGGCTGGATCCTTTCCACCTGACAGAAGATCAGGCGAAGAAAGTGGAAGCCATGCGTAAGGCGATTACTGCTGATGTGGATAAGAAAACCGGCATCACCACAGTGACGGTGACTTTGCAGGACCCGATGGTTACGGCCGCCATTACAGACACGGTAGTGGTGAAGCTTCAGGAGTATATCACAGCGTACAGGGTCTCCAAAGCCCAGCAGGATTGTGCTTATCTGGAACAATTGTATAAGGAACGCCAGCAGGAGTATTATGTAGCCCAGCAGAATTATGCCAATTACATGGATGCCAACAAGGGGGTTGTCCTTCAAAGTGCTTTGACGGAGAGAGAACGGTTGCAGAATGATATGAATCTGGCATATCAGGTGTATAGCCAGGTGGCTACCCAATTGCAGGTGGCACGGGCCAAAGTACAGGAGGCCAAACCTGTATTTGCCGTTGTGGAACCTGCCAGTGTGCCGTTGCTGCCTTCGGGAACCAGCAAGAAGGTGATTCTTGTCGGATTTATTTTCCTGGCAGTGGCGGGCGCTTCCGCATGGATCTTGTTCGGACGTGAATTCTTTGAAAATCTGAAGGCAGGACTTAATGCTCCTCAGGAGGGGATGGAGAAGAAGTGATATAAAGATATTGACCTATAAAAACAGGGTGCATCTCTTTCGTAGGAGGTGCACCCTGTTTTTATAGGTCAATCTTCGGAAATGTTGCCCTGAACGTTACGATAGTCCGGTGTGCAGTTTTCGGCTTCTTTAATTTCACTGGCAAAACCGGACAAACGCAGAATCAAAACTGCCTTTAATATAAACTTTGATTAAAGTCGAAATCCGTTTGATAGTCTTTCAATCTCGGATGTTTCTTGTCCTTGTCGGACAAAATAACCTTGTCGGCCGGAAGTCGCCAGTCTATGCCTAGATCGGGGTCGTCCCATGCGATTCCTCCTTCGCTTTGCGGAGCATAATAATGGTCACACTTGTATTGGAACAACACCTCGTCACTTAGTACCGCAAAGCCGTGTGCGAATCCGCGGGGGATAAAAAACTGCCGGTGATTCTCTCCGGTCAATTCTACAGCCACATGCTTTCCGAAAGTAGGAGAACCTTTCCGGATATCTACAGCCACATCCAGTACCGCTCCCTTGATCACACGCACCAGCTTGCTTTGTGTGAAAGGAGGTTTCTGGAAATGCAGGCCGCGTAATACACCGTAAGTAGAGAAACTCTCATTATCCTGTACAAATGTAGTCCTGCATACTTTTTCTTCAAATTCACGTCCTGAGAAGCTTTCAAAGAAATACCCTCTTGCATCATTAAAAATACGGGGTTCCAAAATGAAAACCCCGTCTATTGCTGTTTTTATAACTTCCATTATTCTAATCCCAGTTCTTTTATAACTTTCAGTAAATATTGTCCGTATTGGTTTTTAAGCATCGGCTGGGCCAGTTCCTGCATCTTTTCCGGAGTAATCCAGCCTTTTCTCAAAGCTATGCCCTCAAGGCACGCCACTTTCAGCCCCTGGCGCTTTTCAATGACTTCGATGTAGGTACTTGCCTCGGCCAGCGAGTCGTGAGTACCGGTATCCAGCCATGCGAAACCTCTGCCCAATGTCTGTACTTTCAATTCCTTGTCCTGAAGAAATTGCTGGTTTACGGTGGTGATTTCCAGTTCTCCCCGTGCCGAAGGCTTGATATTCTTGGCTACTTCCACCACCTTGTTGGGATAGAAATAGAGTCCCACCACGGCATAGTTGGACTTAGGTTGGGCAGGTTTTTCTTCAATAGAGAGACAATTGCCATCCTTGTCGAATTCCGCTACGCCATATCTTTCGGGATCACTGACCCAATAGCCGAATACCGTTGCTTTCTTGTCCTCTTCGGCAGCACGTACGGATTCTCTCAACATGGCGGACAGGCCGTTGCCGTGGAATATGTTATCACCCAGTACAAGGCAGACGGAATCATTTCCGATGAATTTCTCGCCGATGATGAAAGCCTGAGCCAGTCCGTCGGGCGAAGGCTGTTCCGCATATTCAAAGCGTACTCCGAAATCGCTTCCGTCTCCTAACAGTCTTTTGAAGCTCGGTAAGTCGTATGGGGTGGAGATAATGAGTATTTCCCGTATGCCGGCCAGCATAAGTACCGATATAGGATAATAAATCATGGGTTTGTCGAAGACAGGGAGCAACTGTTTGGATACTCCTTTGGTAATAGGATAGAGGCGCGTGCCCGAACCTCCGGCTAGTACAATACCTTTCATATCTTTTTATTTTTTATATGTCCCTACGATTTGGATTAATAGGCGTTTTTCTCGCCCCGGAACATGTTGGTTACTGTTTTTATCATGATGCGGATGTCGAGCAGGAAAGTCCAGTTCTCAATATACCACAGGTCTCTTCTTACCCTGCCTTCCATTTGGGAAAGTTCTTTGGTTTCTCCCCGGTAGCCGGTGACTTGCGCCCATCCGGTAATTCCGGGTTTGACAAGGTGGCGCATCATGTATTTGTTAATCAGTTGGGAATATTCCTCTGTATGTTTCAGCATATGGGGTCTGGGACCTACAATAGACATTTCTCCTTTGAAAACATTAATGAATTGCGGCAGTTCGTCCAGATTGCTTTTGCGCAGGAAGTTGCCGAACTTGGTCTTGCGGGGATCATTCTTGGTAGCCTGCAATGAATCGGACAATGCGTTCACTTTCATGGAACGGAACTTATAGCATTTAAAGATTTTCCCGTTTTCCCCGTTTCTCTCCTGTTTGAAGAATATGGGACCAGGTGAGGTAATTTTAATAATAAGACCTACAATCAGGTATATAAATGGAAAAATTGTAAGTAAAAACAGAGAGGAAAATGTCAAATCAAATAACCGTTTTGCCAGTCTGTTTACCGGGTTCTGCAACGGCTCGGTACGGATGGACAATACAGGAACTTCACCCAATAATTCCAGTTGCAGCTGACGCTTTATGTAATTACGTACATGAGGTACGCTATAGAAGCGGATTAGATTGTTCTCGCAATAGTTCATGATGGCCAGAATATCATCCTTTCTGCTGGATGGCAGACCACAGTACAGTTCGTGCACGGTATTATGGGATAACCATTCAAATAATTGGTTTACAGGACCTTTAAAGGGAATTCCTTCGGGGTAATTAGAGTCCTTCTCATCATAGAAAATGCCTAAAACCCTGTATCCGTAAGTCAAATCGTTCAACGTATGGTACAGCTCCACCATATTGTCCCCGTCGCCTATCAGTACAGTGGTGTGCAGGTTCCTGCCACTGCGGCGGAACATTTTCACAAAGAACCGCAATGTCAGTCGCCATCCTATAGCTAAAGGTATGAAAGACAGATAGAAAGCAAGCAGATAGATGCGTGAGAAGTTATCTACCTTAATAATGGCCAGCACCGTGAGGAAGATGACTACATGCAAACTGATTGTTCCTAACAGGCGGCCTACAATCTGTTCCGGACGCACTATGCGGTTGTGCAGTATGACCCCAAAGATGGATATGCAGGGAATATAGCACAGGTTGGAAGTCAGCAGGTAGGTTTTCAATGAAATATGGGCTATGGCCTGTGAATCTATTCCTTTCAGAATAAAAAACACAAGTATCATAGAAAGGTTCAACACTGTCTCTTATACACATCTCCGAGCCCACGAGACTA
>ERZ1027095.647-NODE-647-length-10799-cov-6.025503_pt1 | contig 10799 bp, 6 predicted proteins | sample MGYA00519409_ERZ1027095 | MGnify/ENA primary metagenome ERZ1027095 (study PRJEB26926, sample SAMN06164650) | human gut metagenome | biome: ENVO:00009003; feature: ENVO:2100002; material: ENVO:00002003 | host: Homo sapiens | place: USA | collected 2012 ... | reverse complement strand
CCTCTTCGTCGGCAGCGTCAGATGTGTATAAGAGACAGCTTATCCACAGATTCCCCGTGTCATCCTCTTCTACAGACAACAGGATATCTGAAGGCAAACCATCCTTCACGGTATAGGATTTAAATACCGCCTTCCCTTCCCCGTTCATGGAAACAAGCTGGTTAAGTCCTCCCCCAAATGTAGCCAGATAAACTTCTCCTTGTGAAGTGGTGACAATCCGATATACGTTATTGTTGCTCAGACAATTCATATCATCGGGGATACGTGCATAAAGATGGAATACAATCGACTCCGGATCTTTAAAATCCTCTTTAAAACTAAGCGCGCCATCACTGCTCCCCACCCATATATTCCCTTTCTTGTCAGAAGTGATATGGCGTACACGGTAACAACGGTCATACGGAAAACCTTTCAGGTTATTTCTAGAACTAATAAACACATATTTCCCTTCAGGAGTTTTCTGAATATAATTCAACCCTCCACCGAAAGTTGCCACCCAAATGCGTCCATGCTTGTCTTCATGTAACCAGTAAACACTATTATGACTCAGGCTATAAATATCATCTTCATCATATTTGAATCGAGTAAACTTAAAATGTGCCCCCTCCTTTTCTGCCAGAATAATACCATCCCCTTTGGTCGCAATCCAAATGTTTCCGTGAGAATCTTGCATGATATGATAAGGAACTCCCCGTAACGACCTGCCAGATTTGGCTATATCCCCCTCTTCGGTCAGAATACCCTGAAAATCTAAATCAGAAGAATAAATTTCAATCTGACCATCCCGTTTTCCCATCCAGATGCGATGTTCGCTATCTTCAAACAACGCACGTACCGTATTGGAATTCAAGTCATAACTGTGACCCATGCGGGGATAAATATGGAACTGGCTTCCTAAAAAAGTAATCTTCTCCAACCCCTTAGAATGAGTACATAACCAAAGATTGCCTTGCTTATCGGATAACATGGAATGTAATTTATTGGAAAAGTGCCAATCGGGTGAATCGGGATCATTATAGAAAGGCAACAGCCGATTTGCCTCTCTGTCATACCAAGAAAGCCCTCCTCCTTGCGGATGTACCCACAAATTACCGTTCAAGTCTTCACAAATATGAAAACTGGGATAGGAACGATCGGCACCACGAGGCTCCACTTGCATCTTTTCTTGCTTAAATACTTCCGTCAAAGGATTGAAATGACAAACTTTTCCCCATTCGGTCATCTCAAACCATGCTTCCTGCTTACTGTCAACATAAACAGAACGGAAAGCGTCTGCCGGGAATTCGGGACAATTGGATTTATTATAGACTTTACACTCTTTTGTATCCGAATGGTACAATATCAATCCTTCATGGGCAGTTGTTATCAACAGTCCCATACCTTTTATTTCATTTATAGCAATCACTTTATCCTTTACCGGCAATTCCCAAAGACGAAAGATTTCATTCTGCAAAGAATAGCACCATATCCGTCCTCTGTCTGATCCAAAATAAAGTTCGTCACCATAACTGCAAAAAGAGTAGAAGGCCTGTACGGGTTCATCTTTGCCTGACTGGATATTCACAAAATAAGAGACAGGCTCTTCTTTATCATTCGTAATCTTCAGCAGACCGTTATCAGTAAGCAACCACTCTTGATTGTAAGCATCGCTAAAAACCTGATTAATATGAACGGCATTTCCTCCACGACTATGAGTAGCATATACTTGGGTAGTTATACTGTAATCTTTAGGGTTTGTTTTCACACGGACAGCCCCCTCATTTTCAGAAAGTAGCCAAATGACACTGTCGGGCAATATTTTAATAGAAGAGAAACGCATACCCTCCTCTTCACCTTCAGCAGGGATTTGTTCGAATTTCTCTGTTCTTTGGTCAAAACGATACACACGGTAATCATACGTTTGCAGCCAAATATAATTATAAGGGTCTACTTCCAATAAGTCTACCCGGTTGTTAGTCATAGTAATTTTATTCCCTTGTCTGGCTTTATAAACTTTGAAGTCATAACCGTTGAACCGGTTGATTCCATCCCAAGTAGAGAACCATAAAACTCCATTATGGTCTTGTACCATGCTCATGATGGAGTTCTGAGATAAACCGTTTTCCGAAGAATAATGAGTAAAGATACAATTAGGCTGACTTTTTGCATAAAAAAAGAGCAGCAAAGTAAGTATAAACAGAATGTGTCTTTTCATTTCGTAGATTTTCATATATAGTATGGCAAAAATACATAAAAAACGAGAGATACCGACATACAAGTTCCTAAAAAAATAAAAGGGGCAAAGTTAAATACCCCTTTTATCATTCCACTCTTCCTTGACATTTTCCATAGGGGTAAATAAGATCCATCCCTACAGTGACAAAGTATTATTACATGAAGAAAAAACAGCTTATCTCTTTAAATTCTGCAACAATACATTTCCATTTTCCACAGGATTCCATCCGTCATCACCTGCCAAAATCTGTGCTTCATTATAATTACTGATATCGTTCAGTTGCTTTCCAAACGAAGCACGCGAAGCGGTAGCCGCCCCTTCTCCCGTATTCCGGTATTCAGCATAGAATACGGTTTCCTCATTTTCTTTTTTGCCCCAGTTGTTCCACCCCACCGGAAGAATATGCTTTCCTAAATCACAATGAATAAAGACAGCCTGTGCATAAGGACGCCAAGGACGGGACAAATACACCTTCTGAGCCTCAGCCACACCCGTCAATTTACAGCCTATAAAAACATAGCCATATTTTTTGCCTTGATCTGTAGAAGGAGCGGTAACATACCCATCACCCAAACTATGGATGGTGCAATCCTTAAACAATGCCGTAGACCAGCCAAAAATAAAATCCACCGTACCCTCTATATAACAATGGTCATAGAACTGACGACTGTCTTTGCCATAAGTATACAAAGTATCCTGATTTCCCAAAAAACGACAGTTTTTGAAATAAGCGCGATCTCCACTAACAAAACAGGCCACTGCCTGCCCCACTCTGCCGGCACTATTCTCGAAAGTGATATTCTCAGCATAGAAATCGGGAGCATAGATATAACAGGTTGATGAACCGGAGGTAGACATTTCTTCTCCGAAATAGTTCTTTTTAGCAGCAAAATCATCATTTGTCAGAATTGCTCCGTCCTCACCTATCAAAGAAACACTAATCTTGCTTTCAGGAATAACCACTTTTTCTTTATATACCCCTTTACGGACTAGAATAGTAGTGCGTCCTGCTTTACGAAAATCGGGGACAGCATGAATCGCTTCCTGAATGGTAAAGAAATCACCACTGCCATCTTTTGCCACTACAAAATCATAATGACGTACAAAAGGCGCCAATGCAGGAACCTCTTTAGCTATAGCATCCACTGTCAAACCAGCAATAGTACGCGCCCCATATACATTCAGGTGCGTATTATCCTCACGCCCTTTCGGACAAGCTGCACACACACCTTCAGGAATCCACATGAACAATTTTTTTGAAGCCTCCGGTCCCATCTCCTGCACCAAATCATGCGTTATCTTGTTCATATCCACAAAAGGCACATCCAACTCTTTTGCCACGTTACGCGGAGACTCCAAATATTTTCCATGAGTATCAATCAACACTTCTCCATCTTGAGAAACACTCCCCTTTGACAAATCCTTGCGCACATCATCTTCGGCTACCGCATTTTTATTATTCCGGAAATTACGACGGACAATGGCATTAAACAACACGGGAATTCCCCCTTTAGCACGTGTTTCTTTTACAAAACGGCGTAGATTGGCATCAAAAGTAGATCCGGGATCAGTATGACGTTTCTCATCTACCTTCTCATCATTATGCCCAAACTGAATAAAAACATAATCACCCGGCTTTACTTTATTAATTACTACCTCCCACAATCCTTCATCAATAAAACTTTTAGAACTCCGACCATTTCTAGCATGGTTTTCCACACGAATATTTTCACTGAAATATCCTCCCAGCACATGGCCCCATCCACGTTCCTGATTACCTCCCTCTAAGGATTTGTTAGCCATAGTCGAGTCACCTATCATAAAGATAGTAATTGTGCGGTCTGCCGTAAAAGCAGAAAACAACAAGGCAACAAATGCCATCAACATCTTAATTTTCATCGCTTTCTATTTTAAATTTTGATTAAAGAACTCAAGTATATCATCCTGTATCTCCTTACTGCAAAAATGGGGCAAATCATAGAACTTGGTAGTCAACAGATTTTCTACCGATTGACTCTTCCATACATCCTGCATGGTAGAGAAAGCGCTTTCAACGCCCTTTACAGGAAAAAGTTTGTCCCGCAAGCCATTGATGAACAACATCGGTTTGGGGCAGGCGATAGATGCCACATGAGGATAATCCATCCAATTCCGTATTCCGGGAATAATCATGGAATAAGCAGACCCGCCTTTGTTCTGATTATTGGTAAGTGTCATTAAGCTATCTGTAGTATTCATCCAGCACACAGCAGCGCCTGCCTTCACCACATCTGTAGCGGCACTGACCATCCAGGCACGATGTGCTCCCATAGAAAATCCCATAGTACCTATCTTTTCCTTATGAACCATGGGCAATGAGGCCAGAAATTCCGCGCTACGAATATCATCCCAGGCTATCAAGGCTCCCCAAGACATTCCCATCTGTAACATATTGGCCGCCAACGCTTGCTGTGAGTCATAGCGTACTCCTTCCTTACGTCCCCGTTCCCCCCAAAACAAGGCATCCACAGCAAGCACTACATATCCGTGACTTGCCAGATAATCACCTACATACTGTTTGTCATAACATTTTTCCGCCCAATCGTCCGCATCGGCCAGTACAGATGCTTCCACACCGAACGGACGTACCATTTTCTCTTTCCCTATCGAAAAATGCGCACCGTGATCGTGAAGCAGCAATACTGCCGGGAACGGGCCATTCCCGTCAGGAACCAACAGATAAGCGGGAACACGAGAATATTCCGAAACACTGAACAAAATCTTCTCCGCCCTATATCCATTCCGTTGCTCGGTATCTATCACTTCCTTATCAAAAGCCGTAGCAGGAGGAGCAGGCAACATGCAATCCAATAACGTTTTTCGAGCTTCCTCACGCCACTTCTTGAAATTTCTGATGGAAGAATTTCCCCAAGCCATAGGATAAGTCAGGTTTTCTTTCATCTTCTGATAGAACAGCGGCATATCATTCTGCGTTTCATAACGCATAGAGACTGTTTCCACCTTTTCTTGAGCAGAAGCCGTCAGACTTATCCCAAACAACAATAAACAAATTACAGTATTCTTCATAAACCTATACCTAACAAACTTTACTTTTCAAGGTAACTAATTAATTTTATCATATTATCAATATAATCCCCAACAGAGATGCACAATTCTCCGGTGGTACACGGATAAGGTGATGTATCGTGCTCGTCCCCTACAAAGGTAGCTATATATTTCGTTTCCTCACTAGGTCCTGAAACAGTATATGGCTTATACGGGTTCGAGGTTGACTTTAAAGGAGAGAGCCAGCAACCGTCCTTAGTCAGTGATTTCACCAATTTCCGGGCAACTTCTTCCGTAGCTTTTCCACGTAAACGAGTATAATATTTAGGTAAAGGAACCAAATGATCCTGCAGCAAAGGTGAATTCTTCGCCAATTCGGATACAGGAAGTTTTTTCACTTCCTCATAACGACGACGCAGTTCACCAGGATTCACAAAAGTTGCCGAATTATAATGAGCTATTGTATTTTCTATATTCTGATCTATATAATAAGTACCGTTTTTCACATTACTTCCTTTACGATGGACATACAGTGGTTTACCAGTATCAGGATCTACAAAACGAGGAACCAAAATAGCTTCCGGATTAGTAGACTGACGCTTCCATTTCTTCACATCCGATTCCGGTAATTTCATTGATTCCAAAAAACGAATTGCAGCAGGAATCCCCGACAGGAAACGAGTATCAGCTGTAAGTTTATAGTAATCCATCATTAAATTAACAAGACGGACGGTAGTACCGGTGTTCACACTGCGCGGTTCATAAGAACGGGCATGAGCCGGTTTCAAATCATCTACTGTATATTGGTCCGCCCAGCCTGCATAAGGTTCCCCTTGTTGAAGGGAAATCATCAAGTACATAGCACGCATAATAGGCTCCTTTACCCCTTGCAACCCCATTGCCTGATAGCATTGAATCAAAAACTCGGTCGCATCAGGAATCACATCATCATTCAGAGTAATAAAAGACGAATAATCTTTCTTACCTTGAAAAGGGTGATCATACATCAAAGGATACCGTTGAGGCCATCCGCCCACCGGATATTGACTTTTCAAGACAAAATCAATGGTTTTCTCCAAAGCCGGACGGAAAGCAGGATCATTTTTTTCCACATACATACGAAGTAGAAATTTGGCAGCCTCCATAGTACCCGCATCATCGTAAGTCGCATTTCCATAATAATGTTGAAATTCTTCCAGACGCCAGCCATTTTTACCAACGGTATCATACCAGGACTTTAAGGAGTTCTCTCCTGCAAAATCGAACACATAATTCCATCCGCCACATTCAAGCTGTCCCCAAATCAAGGTGTTAGCCACTTTTTTCGCAGCTTCATAATAATACTCATCTCCTGTAGCATGATAAGCGTCAAGCAACAAATGACCGACAGAAGGAGTTCCCGGCGGCTGAATCCATACCATTGTCCTCTTGGCTTCCATCTCTCCCCATGAACGGGACATATCCGGCAAATAATTCCATACGAAGCCACCATTATAACTCACTTTGTCCATCATAAACCGAGTGGCGGTTTTCATCGTATTTATAACTTGGTCATCTAATTTTTTATTAGTTTGGGCTATACCTATACAAGCAAAATTTGCCATGCACAGGCAAAGGACAATTCTTTCCCAGTTCTTCTTTAATGTGCTTTTCATTGTTGTTGTAGTGTTTTGATTCAAGTTTGAATATCATTATGAAGCAAAATAAGCCATTTTTTAGGGTATGGGATTGTAATATTTGGTCTTTTCCTCGTATATTTTAATCACGGTGAACCACTCTCCTTATATATTATATATATTTGAAGAAAAGTTTTAGTTATTCATTTTATATTAAATGCAAGATCATGAATCGTAAGGTAAGAACCGCATTGTATGCTTGCGCCTTGATGGCACCACTACTATTGCAGAGCTGCAATGCACAAAGTGAAAAAAAAGAGAGCAACAAAGAGTGTACTGAAGAAACAAACAAAAACACTGAAAAAAAGGTTATGAAAACAGGTAGTGAAAACTTCATTTTTGCAGAAGGCAAAGAATGGGAACCTGCAGGCGAAGGTGTAGTGCGCCAGATCATGGGTTACAATGATGACATCATGGTTGTTAAAGTAAAATTTGAAAAGGGAGCTGTAGGAGCTGTTCACCATCATATCCATTCACAAGTGACTTATGTAGAAAGTGGAAAATTTGAGTTCACCATCAATGGTGTGAAAAAAATTGTATCGGCCGGCGACTGTCTATATAAGGAACCGGATGCTGTGCATGGTTGTGTATGCCTGGAGCCGGGTATGCTGATAGATTGTTTCAGCCCGATGCGTGCTGATTTCCTGGAAAAGAAATAGACAAGCCATATATTCCATCCACTGCAGGAGCAGATTGCTGTGCCCTCCTTTGGGCATTTAATATGCTCCTACAGTGGAAATGAATTCTATTTTTTAATCTGCAAAACGAATGGGACAATTGCTTAACCTTATCAAATCCGGTAAATCATAATATTTCAAAGCACCATACAACACATTAGAATACATATCCCACTGCATAGGCCTCTCAATGTATTCCTTCCAAGTCTTCACGCTATGTTTTATCTCCACACTGTTGATTCTTTCATCCAAATAAGCAGCATGAATTGCAACCGGACCATAAATACCATTGGCAAATACTTTGACGGGATGTCCTTTCAAAAGTTCATGTTCTGAACAAAAATCAAGCAAAGTCAGGATATCGACTACCCGTTGTCCCATAATAGGACGCCCTATATGCATACTGATCATTGCATTACGATATTCACGGTTCCAATATTTAGCATCCGTATAAAATGCAGGATCTGTTGTTTCCCCCAATCCGCGCAAGTCTGCCAACAACAAAATTTTTCCTTCCGTCAAGGCAGCAGCAAAATTCGCATATTCACTCAAATAAGTTCCTTTTCCCTCTTCCTGTAACCTTAACTCAACAGGAGAATCAGCATTCGCTCTGGACGGCATGATAAGAATACAAGGAACAGGCATCTCCCCTTCCCTTATGAGCTGAAACTTATATTGTTCATATTCACGCATTGAATCATGTCCGGTTGCCTCAATTCTTATTTTATGGTCAGGAAGACCTTTAAGACCTAACAAATCCAGCATCTTTGCTTGGACAGTTTTCTTTCCTTTCGAAAGAAACGCCTCACGCTTGGAAGCCCACTCATCCAGCTGATTCACATTTTCCTGCATAATACTGAGTGCTCCAGGCATAGATACATTCACCTGTCCTTTAGTCGTACAAAGCATATCTGACAACTGAAAACGGTCTTGTGCCGCTTTCTTCACCGGAGATTGATTATCTTTCAACCAACGCTTGAACCAACTGGCCAACTTTTGCCTTTTTTCAGCTCCAAGTCCATGACCGGTTTCTACTGTCAGCATATCCACCTTTTCGGGAACTCCCAATACTTTATAGCACTGTTGTAATTCAGCAAATCCTTGTTGCGCACCCCATAAATCGACAAAATCATATTTACCGCTTAAAATCAATAAAGGCCGTGGAGCCATCATTAAAGCAAAATCAGGTACTTCCAGTTGTTCACGCCCTTCGTATGGTATATGTTGGCAACCATCGGAAGGACCTTGCAACTCCATAGTACGTTCTCGGGTAGAAAAGAAACTACAAATGGCCGCTACCTTTACACGGGGATCCAAACCTATATAATAAGCGGTCTGAGTACCACCACCAGAAGATCCATATACTCCGATACGCTCCGAATCAATATCCTTACGAGTCAATAAATAGTCCAAAGCCCGATGATTATCCCAATATTCCTGTGCCGCCAAACTAGTACCAAGCAAGTTAAAGCCCGCATTCAGTAAGGTATGTTCCGTGGTAGCCCCCCGTGTCAGTGGTTTTCCTTCCCTATCAATAAGTTGCAACCGTTCTCCCTGGCCTATGGGATCTACCACTAGTACAGCAATACCATTGGATGCCATCAGCATAGCGGCATGAGACGAAGAACCTTTACCATTCAATCCATGTCCGCAAAGTTCCAATGTTGCCGGAACAGGAACAGTCATGTTCTCCGGCATATAAAGATGTGCTGTGACATAGCGGCCGGGCTTGCTTTCAAAAATTATTTTCTCTATATAATAGCCGGTACCTTGTATCTTCCCCACCACCTGAACATTTAAATTCTCTTTTTCAGGAAAAGTACCTACTATTTGTTTATATCGTTCACGGCAACCCTCCAGGTACTCCTGCATCCCGGCAGGAGAAGTAAATGCTTGCTGAATGGCTGACTGCCGGGATGCAAACTGCCGATGTACATCACGCATCAGATAAGAATTATAAGCAGTACTTTGACTCCAAGGTAATGCCTTGAACTCCCCCTGAGCAGAAACCACAACAGTCCCCACCCATATTCCCAAACCTACACATAAAGTGCGAAAACCGATAATTTTTCTCATAGAATCATCCCTTTAAGTTATTGTACCACAATTTCAATTTTCTGACGGTTATCTCCGGCTGTCTTCACATACAAACGTTTATGCTCTATATCATAAAACCAGCCTGTATTCCGCTCTGCATCTGTAACTGATGAAAGAACGGGCAACGATTTACCATTTTCTATCACAGATTGCGGAGCGTTCTGCAAATAAGCCTTTACTAGATAAGTGTGCTTGGCAGGTTTGTACTTCCCTACCGGTTTATCTGCAGTAAACGTCCAACTATCATCAGCAAGCCTGCTGGTAAAACGGGTCAATGAACCAATCCCTTTTTGATAATCCATTGATATACCATCATCTTCATACATCTCATAAGAAGAAATGCCTGACGGATAGACATCCAATGTTATCATCTCTACAGGGTGCTGATCTACCCACTGCATAACAGGTTGCATGGGAATAATAGCTCCGGCTTTTATATAGATAGGCAACACATCCAACGGAGTAAGAAAAGATTTATATTGACGGCCCTCGTAACGCTCACCGGTTTCATAATCAAACCATTCTCCACCGGGAAAATAAACATGTTGGCTCAGTGCACCTTTGGTAGTGACAGGACAAACCATCATCCATGGCCCGAACATATACTGACGTGTCAGCTGATAAGTATTCTCATCCTGAGGATAGTCCATCACTAAAGGAGTCATCATGGGACGTGCCGTTTTATAAAGCTGATAGGCATTACTATAAATATAAGGAATCAATGTATAACGCAAACTATCATATTTGATGAAATTGGCCAAAGCCTCCGGACCATAAGTCCAAGGTTCATGGTAACGGGGATGGTCCATACCGAACACCATGGCGATAGGTGAAAACATACCGAACTGTACCCAACGAGTATATAATTCTGTATCGTAAGGAGAATATTGTTCAAATCCTCCCATGCAATGAGTCCAGTTACCCACACCACTCATACCAATATTAAGTCCTGCACGTATCACCGGTTCAAACCACTGCCATTCACTTCCCCAGTCTCCAGCCCAGATATAAGGATAACGCTGAATTCCCGCATAACCTTCACGGGTATGTGTCACCCCCCTCATATTATTATCTGTCTCTTATACACAT
>ERZ1027095.624-NODE-624-length-11077-cov-13.523771_pt1 | contig 11077 bp, 6 predicted proteins | sample MGYA00519409_ERZ1027095 | MGnify/ENA primary metagenome ERZ1027095 (study PRJEB26926, sample SAMN06164650) | human gut metagenome | biome: ENVO:00009003; feature: ENVO:2100002; material: ENVO:00002003 | host: Homo sapiens | place: USA | collected 2012 ... | reverse complement strand
CGTCCCAGTTCTCCTGCACTTTCTCGGACAAAGTGAATACGGATTGTATCAGATCGTCGGCTCATTCTTTTCGTATGTCACTGTTTTCGAGTCCTGTGTGTCGGCCGGTATTCTGAGGAACTACTGCAACGCCTTGGGGCGCTGCGACCATGAAGAAGCCGCTGTGACCCTGTCGATGGCAAGAAGCATCTATCGGTTTCTGGCAATTATTCTGGATCTGGTCGGAGTTTCCGTGGTGTTTGCCTTCCGGAGCTTCTACGCAGGTTCATTCAGTACCCCCGAGCTGAACGAAAGCATTGCCATTCTGATCCTTCTGTTCGTAAATATGACTTTCACCTTGCAGGGTTCGGTTTATCTGACTGTGCTTACCGGGCATGAGAAGTACACCTTTTTGCGGATATTATCCATCCTGATGCAGGTCATCCAACCGCTTCTGGTCATTTTGTGCGTCAGCCGGATCCCATATGCGATCACGGTCTCGGTGGTGATCGTCCTTCTGAACCTCCTGACCATTGGAATTCGGTATGGCTATGTGACCCAAAAACTAAAAATACGGATCACAAAACAGCCCAAAGATTCCCGGATCGTGAAAAATATCCTTGGGCTTTCTGCTGCCATCCTGCTTGGAAGCATTGCGGATCAGATCTTCTGGAAAACAGATCAGATCATTCTGGGACGAATGTTCAACACCGCAGTCGTTGCCGTTTATTCTGTCGGCGCTCAAATTTACATGATGTACATGCAGTTCGGCACACAGGTCTCCGGTGTTTTTTATCCAAAACTCAGCGCCTTGTATCAAGAAGAAAACGGTCTGCAGAAAGTATCGGATTTGTTCATCCGGATAGGACGGATCACCTTCTACATCATCCTTCTGGTTTTATCCGGCTTCATCATTTTCGGACGTGAATTTCTGGTGCTGTGGGTCGGAGAAGGCTACGAAGAAGCCTATTGGGTTGCAATTATCGTTATGCTTCCATTTTCTATCGATCTGGCGCAGAATCTCGGGCTTGGCATTCTGCAGATCAAGGGACAGTATGGCTTTCGTGCAAAGATCTATTTTCTGAGTGCTGTCCTTAACATCCTGACGACCATTTTTTTCACAAAATGGATCGGGATCATCGGCGCTGCACTTTCTACCAGCATTTCGATGTTCCTGACCAGCGGCCTGATCATGAACTGGTACTTTCAAAAACGAGCCGGTCTCGACATCCGGAAATTCTGGAAGGAGACTCTGCCCATTATCATCGCCACACTTTTGCTGACCACTGGGGCGCTCCTGCTCAAGCATTTTCTGGTATCCGAGCGCACAGGTTCCTTCCTGACGTTCGGGTTGGAAGTTATTCTTTACACCACACTCTACGGCATCGTCATGCTTAAAATCGTGGCAGACCGTTCCGAAAAGGAACAATTTCTTCAAATTGTCACAAGCTTGACCCTCACTCTAAAACGAAAATAAGTGCCCACCTAACGAAACCACATGCTTTTTAACATTGGGGGTTGTAATGCCAGGTGGCATTCGATTTGGACATCTACCGGATATAGCGATTTTGACCCACCCGGAGCGCCTCAAGCAGATGCAGCCTTGGGGAAATCTCGTCTAGGAAAACTTTGCGTGACAAACAAAACGAGGCATCCGATTTCAACGTCGAGTGCTTTTTTCTTTGTTGCAACGTGTTTTCTCCGAACAGCCACCATATTTTGTCCCGAACTGGGGAGAACAAACAACTCTTCCCTTCAGCCAGAATAACCCCCGGCTCCAGATTTTTAACCACCCCACCCCACTTCTGACTTCCGCCAAACAAAAAAGCCAGCATATCATACGCAAATCGTACAATACACTGGCCATTCCGGTTATTCTCTTATCCGGCTTTCTGCGTGAGCCACTTTTCCACTGTCTCCATGCTGAAGCCAATCGCTCTTGCAATCTGCTTTACCGTCAGACCCTGCTCATAGAGGTTCTTCGCCGTCATCTGAGCCTGTTCTTCCCGCCCCTCTGCATGACCTTCTGCATAGCTTTCATCTCTCAAGTCTTCCATCACTTTACACATTTCGCTCACTCCCTTCGGATTTTCCTTCAGATACCGGGTCTTTTCGGCAAGGATATCAAAATTCATATCATCGGCGCTGGTACAGTTGAAGTCGTGCATCAGCTTGCCAATGTCAGAGTCATCCCGATATTCACCGTTTACATACAGGACTAAACCGGAATGTCCTACTCCATCCGCAGATGCCGCCACACCGCAGGACGACATTACATGATATTTAAAATAAGATGTTCAGATACTTTTCTGCTTCTGTGCGGATAATCTGCAAATCATCTTCATATCCCATGACTTTGCAAATGTAAAAAGCTTCACGATATCGTTCGACACTCTCCTCCCTTTTTCCAAGAAAGAAGTCGCATTCAGCTTCGATTTCCAAACACGAGTGAAGCACCTGATAATGTCCATATTTTATACATGCTTCTTTCCCGTATCTTGCCACCTTTGCGCCTTCCTCATACTTTTGCGACAAATCCAACGATCTGGCAAAATTATACAAAACCAAGGGAAGCATCCTGTTTGAAGTAACCGTTTCCGGAAGATGCCTTCTTATATATTGAAGCAGTCGATAGAAAATATCGGCTGCTTTTTCATTGTCACCGCTCAAAGAATACGCATTTCCAATTTGATTAACCAGTTTCATTTCATCCAATGTAAAGAGAAAGTCTTCAATTTTGTCCAGTTGAAAATCCGGTATGGTCATCCGAATGGCCTGCAACAACATTTGAATCCGCTCGTCATTTGAATATCTTTTATCCAATCCTCCCAAAAGGACTTTCGATCGAAGAATAAACTGTTGTGTGATTTGATCATCTGGCTTTACAATTTTCTCAAGCCGACTTATTTTGTCAAAGCCTTCCTCAACGCACTTTAGCGCATTACAGGAAACAATTTCCTTCTTGAGTGCTTCTATTTCCAGTTCTTCCGGTGTTACCAGCGCATAATATCGGTCATCCGGCAGACCAAGGCGCTGCAGAATCGCATTGATTCGGTTTCGGCTGGGGGTCTGTTTTCCGTTTTCAAATCTGGACAATGTAACGGATTCACAAATGCCTGCACAGACCTGCTCCTGTGTCAACCCGAGATCCAAACGCCGCTGGCGGATATACTCACCCAATTTGTAATTCTGCATTTAGCAACTCCCTCCAAACTTTAGTATTGCCATAATTGTAATATACTAGGTTTTGTACATGTGTGCAAGCGTCTCTTATGAAAACCTGTCGTCCCATGTAATTTTTTATTACACCAGACGATATGGTCAATTGAAATCTTTTGTGATAAAATACAGAAGCAGCAGATGAAATGCATTCTAAGCTCTTTGACATACGCATGGAGGAAACAATGATACACTATCTGAAAAAGCAATGGAGGCTCAGTGCCCTCACCTGCTTGTTTGCCATCATCGCCTATGGTGCTCAGGCTCTGATTCAGCTTGCCTTGATGAAGGTTTTTGATGCCGTGGTATTGCTGGATCTGCGGAGTACTATCTTTTGGACGGCAGTTGATCTGACCTGCTGGGGAGGCTATTTTCTTTTTACTGCTTTACAGGAGCATTGTCAGACCAAAACAATTCGCGCTTTGAACAATACGGTGCGAGATGGGCTGTATCACTCCTTCCTGCGCAAGAGCCATACCGATTTTCATCAGTCCGACACCGGAGAATATCTCGCCCGGCTGACCAATGATATAAAGCAATTAGAACAGCTTGCGTGGATTCCCTTCTTCGGCTGTGTAGGCAGAATTGCGCAGATCGTGTTCAGCATTTTGGGACTTGCCTTTTTGCATTGGTCGCTGGTTGTTTTTTCCGTGATCACAGCAGTTGTCCTTTGGCTCTCCCCAAAACTGTTCCAGAAGAAGTTGGAACTACTGGGGCAAAGCTGCGGTGTGCAGCAGACTGCCGCCATCAACCATTTGAAGGACCTTCTGACAGGCTTTGACGTACTCCAGTTTTTTGGCAGGGGAAATCTCTTTCTCCAGCAGGGAAATAGGATCAGCGATGACATCGAAAAGCCCAGTTGCCAGCTGAGCTATGAAAAATCTCGCATGGAGGCGTTGATTGGCTTTATCAACGTCGCACTTCAGCTCGGTTCGCTTGTGCTGATTGCTGTGCTGACCAGCATGGGGCTTGTCACCACAGGCACACTTGCAGGTGGTGTCAATCTGATCGGAGGCGTGGCAAACGGCTTTAACAGTTTGGCCGGTTTGCGTCTCTCCCTCTCAGCCAGCAAGCCTTACTTTGGCAAGCTGCCAACGGTCGATACTGATTCCAAATCGGAAGAGGTTGCTCCTATGTCACCACTGAAAGCCTCCATTACGGTAGATAGAGTTTCTTTCGGCTATGATGAGAAAAAGCCCATCCTGAAAGATGCCTCCTTCCACTTTGAAAAGGGCAAAAAGTATGCCCTGACAGGACCCTCCGGCTGTGGAAAATCCACTCTGCTCAAGCTGCTTTTGGGCTGGCTGCCGGACTACAGCGGTACGATTTCGTTTGACGATGTGGACATTCACACCATTACACCCGCTCAGCTCCAGCAACAGATGAGTTACATTGAGCAGAATGTGTTCCTGTTCAATACTACGATTCGGGAGAACATCACACTGGGTGAAGATTTCTCGGAAGAGCAGCTGCATGCGGCCATTCAGGGCAGTGCCCTTGCCGCAGATTTGGCCGCCATGCCCGATGGCCTTGACACCGTTGTAGGTGAGGATGGCAGTAATCTTTCCGGCGGTCAGAAGCAGCGTGTCGCCATTGCCCGTGCCCTGATTCACAATCGCTCCATCCTGCTGGTGGACGAGGGCACCAGTGCGCTGGATCAGAAAAACGCCGACCTTGTGGAAAAGAGCCTGCTTACCAATCCCGACCTGACACTGATCCTCATCAGCCACCACCTGTCGGCAGCGCGCCGTGCGCAGTTCGACCGTGTGTATGAGCTGGCACCTGTAACACAATGATCCCCTGTAATTTCCCCTCAAATCATAAATACGCCCTGCATGCCGACCAGTGCCGGTGTGTGGGGCCTTTTGCAGTGAAACCGAAACGCTCCACAAGGCTGCTCATATCCTGACCACCAAGGACAAGCCTGCCGATTGCACGGACGACCCCTTCCTTGTGGAGAAGATGTGTGCCGAGTTGGAGGGCCGATGCATAGTAGTTCAGCGTTGTCGATGTCTGTGCGTGTCCAAGCCGCCCGGAGACCGTTGTGATCGGTACATGTGCCGCAATCAGGATGCTGGCATTCGAATGGCGGAGGCTGTGAAAGTTCACGTCCGGAAGATCGTGTGCTTCCAGAAACTTCGGGAACCAGGACGAGATGATATCCGGGTCCATCGGCTCACCATTCCATTTCGTGAATAGCATATCATTATCCACCACTTTGCCATTTTCCAGTATGACCTTGCGCACCCACGCTGAACCGATCCGGAATCTCTCCGCTTTCTGATATCGCCGGTACTCCTGCAGCAGTTCCACGCAATCCGCTCCAATGCGCAGGCATCTCTTGCCTCGTCTGGTTTTCGGTGTGTTGAACACAAGGCCTATCCCGGGGATGGACTGGACCGTCCGCTTGATGGAAAGCGGTCCCTTCTCAAAGTCAATGTCAGACCAGCGCAGGGCGCAGATCTCACCCCGCCGGGCACCAAGCAGCAAGGCCAGCTGAGTGATCACGCTGTACTGCGGCGGTGCATCCGAGAGAGCATCCAGCAGCTTTGGAATCTCTTCCTCCGTCAGTACCCGAACGTCGATTTCCTCGGCTTTGGGATGTTCTGCACGGGAGCACGGGTTCTCGTTGATCAATCCCCACTGGACACCTTTCTTAAAGATGCTGGAGAGCATGGCCTGGTATCGAATGACGCTGTTGTTGTTCAGCTTCCCGTCCTTTTTGGTATGCTCTACAAACGCCTTTGAGAAGGTCAGCCCCACTGCAGCGGACACCTTTTCCGCCGTCTTTCGGCTGACGTTCTTACCTGCATAGACCATCCGCATGGTGTCCTGACCGATCCCGGCCTGTTTCGCCAGTTCACCCCGGGTTCCACGTGGGAGCAGCTTCAGAAGGGCTTTCGTGGCGGTGTAGGTGCTGTCCCGGCGAACACCCTTCTCTTCCAGATTGTTGTAGAACGCCATCACATGCGCCGGTTTGATCTTGGACACCTTGAGATGCCCGAGTCCGGCACTGATCCGACCACGCATCCTTCTATAATCGTAGAGCGTCTTGGCCTTCAGCTGCTTGTTGGCGTATTCCTCAAACCAGCGGTCGATCAGGTCATCCAGCAGCATGTCTGAATCCAGTACGAGGCCGTTTGTCACCTGCTGCTCAAACAGCACCGCCTGCTCCTGCACCCACTTTTCGGCTATCTTCTTGCCCATCCCGGCGGGCGGCGTTACAGTCTTACACCTGGTGATAACCTTATCGTCCTGTGTTCGGCCGTTGTAGACTCGGACAAGGTACGACATGGAGCCGTCCTTCTTCGCTTTCAGTAGATGTCGAAATTTAATCGTTCGGTCATCAAAAGATATATCTTGCATCTGCATTTCACAGACTGTTGCTTCTCGTGCTGCTGTTCCCAAAATAAAGTTGATGATAGCCCAACTGCGCCAGACAACAAAGCTGTCCTCACGTTTCGGCGGCTGAATCAGTGCACAAAGTTCTTCCTGCGTGTAAACATCCTTGATGGTTTCTTGTGCCTTTACCATCTTGATTTTGAACGGTGCTATTTCGTCCTGCTCCATACACCAGTAAAGGAACACTTTCACCGAACGGATATAGTGGTTGACGCTGTTTGCGGTCATTCCGCTATCCGTCAAGTGGATAACATACCGTTTGAATCCTGCCTCATTCACGGCTAACTGCTCATCTGACAGGAACTTCAAGAACCGTGTAATATTATACCGATTAACCGTTCAACGTGGCTTCTGCTGTGCCAGAATACTTCTTATCGTCCAAAAAATCTTGCTTTAGATTATCAAACCGGGCTGCACTTTTCTGAATCTTCTTCATTTTTTCTGTACCTCTGACCTCTAAAATTTTTGAAAAAATCATAGGTACAAGCCCAAGACGACAAACCGTTTCTTTCAACGATTTATCGTCCTTTTGGTGCGCTCGATGGAACTCGAATCCCTGGCCATCTGATTAAAAGAATCCGAGGTGCATCATTCGTCAAATCAAAAAAGCACGAAGAAGCGCAAATTTATTTGCATTATCGCAAGATTCATATTTGCACACACCGTATTATTTGCATACAGTGCAAATCATTTGCAACGGTTATCCAGCCGTTCGGGTGTGCAAAAAGTGTGCAAAAATGTGCAGACGGGCAAAACAAAGCCCAATGGACAAATCAACCACCGGTTTTATGGCAGGGTTTAGGACATCCGAACAGACACCGTTTGATATAAAAATGAGGTTCACCATGAACAAACTGCTTTCCTGCCGCCATTGAGAAAAAGCAATCCCCACAGCCACAAAAAGGACTGTAGGGATTGCTTTTATGGTGAAGGAGAAAGAGCAGAAAGAGAATAACGTGTTAACCCTTGTCCGCGCCGGAGGTGATGCCCTCGACGTAGAACTTCTGCATGATGACAAACAGGATGGAGATGGGGATAGACACCAACACACCGCCTGCACAGAAAAGCGCAAAGTAATTGTTGATCAGGGTCTTTTGCAGCATATTATACAGACCGATAGCCACTGTCCAGTCGGCAGAGACACCCGAATTCAGGATCATTTTTGCCATCACGAAATCGGTCCATGGAACCATGAAAGAGCTGATGATGGTATAGACCAGGATCGGCTTGGACATGGGCAGAACGACCTGAAAGAACACACGGGCATCGGATGCGCCGTCCAGCTTGGCGGCTTCCCGCAGGGAGATGGGGATGGTATCAAAGAAGCCCTTGCAGATCAGATAGCCCAGACCGGACGAACCGGCATAGACCATGATAAGACCGGCATAGGAGTTGGTCAGATTCAGATATTTCAGGACGAAATAGACGGCGATCATTGCCAGCACGCCGGGGAACAGGTTGACGCTGACAGAAAGGTTCTGGATCAGCTTGCGCCCCTTGAAGCGGCAGCAGCTCAGCGCGTAGGCTACCATCAGCACAAAGCAGGTGGAGATAACGCAGTTGAAACAGGCCACCACAAGGGTGTTGGTAAACCAGCGCGGGAACTGCGCCACAGAGTCCGGGTGGAACAGAATGTTGACATAGTTGCGCAGTGTGTAACTGGCCGGGAAGAACTGCCGCACATTGATGCCCCGGTCTGTGGAGAAGGAAGTGACCAGAAGCCACAGAATGGGTACCAACCAGATAGCTGCCAGCAGGGCCAGCAGCAGATGCCGCAGGATGCTGCGCACAGCCCGGAGGATGCGCCCGCGGCGCAGCTGCGCTGCGGTCTCTGCCCGGCGTGCCGGAGAAACAGTTGTCTGTGTCAAGAGAACGTCGCCTCCTTTTTATTGAGGAACCGGAAGCATACCAGCGTGAACACGGCACAGATGATGAACACCATAATGCCGATGACGGCGGCCATCTTGTAGTTGTATTGCTCCTGTGTCAGACGGAACAGCCATGTGACCAGCAGATCCACCTCTTTTGCGCTGGAGGAAGCCAGCGCCTGATCCTTGGTGATATAAACGTCCTGTGTGAGCAGGTAGATGACGTTAAAATTGTTGACGTTACGCACAAAATCCGTTACCAGCGCCGGCCCCTGCACACTGAACAGATAGGGCAGCTTGATGTGGATGAAGCTCTGCCACGGCGAGGCACCGTCGATAGTGGAGGCTTCCAGCATATCGGTGGGAATGTTCATCAGCACACCGGTGGCAATGAGCATCTGGTAGGGCACGCCCACCCAGATGTTGATGAGGATGATCATGAACTTTGCCCAGTGCTGGTCGGTCAGGAAGGGAATGTGGTTCATGTTCTGCCCCAGCAGACCGATGGCCTTTAAAAAATCGGTCACGCCTGCATTGGCCATCATGGTGTTGAAGATGCCGGCGTCCGAGAAGAAGTTGCGCACCAGCAGCAGGGTGACGAACTGCGGCACCGCAATGGTGATGATGAACAGGGTGCGCCAGAGCTTTTGGCACTTGGTCTTTTTATTGTTGATGAGCATGGCCAGAAATACGCCGCCGAAGAAGTTGGTGAAGGTGGCAAAGAAGGCCCACACCAACGTCCAGCTGAGCACCCGGCCAAAGGCGTAGCTGAAGGTCAGGCTCAGCGACTGCCCGCCAAACAGAGAAGCAAAGTTAGCCAGCCCCACCCATGTAAACAGGGCGGCGGGAGGCATATGCTGCTGATCGTAGTTGGTAAAGGCGACAGCGATCAAAATGAACAGCGGGATGATGGTGAACACCACCACACCCAGCACCGGAAGGGTGAGCAGGGTAACGTAGAACTTTTCGTTCAGGTACAAGGTGATATCCTGCCGGAAATTGTTGGGCTTTTTGCCAGCGGCCTTCTGCGCCTGTAACGCGTAATTGCTCTGCACCACCAGCATGGCAGCAGCGATCAGCGTTACAATGACCACCAGTGCGATCACGCTGAGCAGCAGGATGGCAAACGAGTTGTCGTAGTTGTTGACCTCGTTCTTTAAGGTAAGGGGGTTGAACTGCATCTCCATCTGCACTGTGCCCAGCGTGCCGAACTTTTTCAGCGCAGGAATGCCGGAAGTGCCCAGAAAATACAGTCCCAGCCCCTGCACCAGCGTTACCAGCAGTGCCTTGATAAGCTGGCCGTGGCCAATGTAGCCCAGACCCCAGACAAAGAGGGACAGCTTTGTAAAAATATCTCCGTGAACAAATGCGTGACCGAACTTCTGAAGGAAATTCGGCTCCCGGCCATCTGCCCGCAAGGGCGGTGTAAGGACCATTTCTGCCACAGAAGTCAACTCCTTTCTTGGTATGCAGAGGGGGTTATAGCAAACAGGATGTTAGGTTGATGCCGATTTCTTGTATTGCGATAAAAAGCGGGCACACCGCATTCTGCTGCGTGCCCGCCGGGAAAAACCGGAACTTACTGTGCCACAGGTGCGGTGATGCCGGCCACAGCGTCATCCATCAGCTGCTGCGTGGTCTTGCCCTGCGTGTCGCCGGAGGCGAGGATCTCGCCCAGACTTGCGGCGGAGCTCCAGTAGTTTGCGCCTACCCGCTGCAGGGTAGCGTAGGAGCTCTGCTCAGCCAGTGCGGCAATGGCGGGTGCGGACTGCACAGCCTCGGTGGAGTTTGCGTTGATGTTAGAGGGGCCCAGCTTGCGGTCGTTGAAGCGCTTGATCTGGTTGTCCTCGTTGGTGATGAAGTCGGCCAGCATCATGGCAACGCCCACGTTGGCGCTGTGGGGGTTGACACCCACCAGCTTGTAGCCGGAGAAGGAGCCCATCTGGACCTGCTCGCCGTTCAGGGTGTAGGTTGGCAGCTTGGTGGCGGCGTAGCCCTCGCCCCAAGCCTCCTCGGCGGTGCTGGCGTTCCATGTGCCGGAGATAGCGGCGCAGCAGCTGCCGTCCTTGATGGCGGAAACAATGTCGGCATCCGCACCGGACTTGAAGCCGGGGTTTGCGGCGATATCCAGAATGGCCTGCGTGACATCTGCGCCGGGAGCCTCGTTCCAGTTGCAGACGGTGTTGATGCCGTCATCTGCCAGCGTAGCCACCAGACCGGCACCGGCGTAGAAGCTGTAAATGTACCATGCGTCGTTCACGCTCATCATGAACTTTTTGCCGGCAGCTGCAGCCTTTTCCAGCATGGTGTCCATGCTCTGCACGTCCTCGGCGCTCAGAATGCTTGCATCATAGTACAGGAAGTAGCCGTTGTCGGCGGTCATGGGGTAGGCGTAAAGCTTGTCGTTCATGGTGGCAGCGCTCACAGAGCCGGGCAGGTTGCGGCTCTTCACGTCGTCCGGGTTCAGCAGTACTTCCTGCAGCGCACCGGCATTCACCAGCTCGTTCAGCTGGTCATCGGCAAAGGCGAAAACGTCTGCGGCAGACTCCGGGTCAGCCAGAACAGTGTCCTTTGCGCTGGACTCGGACTGCACGCCGATCTCAATGGTC
>ERZ1027095.621-NODE-621-length-11092-cov-7.141615_pt1 | contig 11092 bp, 8 predicted proteins | sample MGYA00519409_ERZ1027095 | MGnify/ENA primary metagenome ERZ1027095 (study PRJEB26926, sample SAMN06164650) | human gut metagenome | biome: ENVO:00009003; feature: ENVO:2100002; material: ENVO:00002003 | host: Homo sapiens | place: USA | collected 2012 ... | reverse complement strand
ACCGATCCATGCCTTGGATGGGATCAGACAGAGCGCCTGATTTATGATATCGCTGAGGAGTGCTAACTTGCACCACATGATAGAAAAACCTCCGCTGCAGATTTTTACCGGTCTGTAGCGGAGGTTTTTACTTATCTCTGATATTTGCAACCCACTTCTTTGATTTCGTTAAATCAATACGGTCGCAATGCTGTTGCCCCAGAAGGTCAGACGGGTTGTGGTTCCGTTCATACGAAGATTGACCAGTTTATCCTCTTCTGACGTATTCATCACAACAAGGACAATCGTTCCATCCGGGTTCTTTGCCGCAGTGATTTCCAGGTCCGGTGAATAAGCGGAGCTTGCAATGCGGACAGCACCTGGTTTGATGTATTTTGAGAAATGTGCAATCGCGTGGAACATTGGTTTCACCTCACTGGTATCCGTTGTTCCGTCGCAGATGATCGGTGCACCGCAGAAATTGTCTACGTGGTTCGGTCCGCCGATTTCATCCAGCACAAGGTTCCAGTCGATCCAATAGTTCATGCCGTGGTTCAGATCCCCAATGATATCGTGTGCGTACTGTTTGGCATGGCGCAGGGAGTTTCCGGCTGCCGCGCCATAGCGTGCCAGTTCCACACAGCCCTCGCTGTGCATCAGCATCAGATCCGGGTAATCTTCTTTTACCATGGAAAGGGTGTCAAAATGATCGCCGGAATACCAGTGATATGCAACACCGGCAATCATGTCTTTTGTCGTCTCATCTACGATATCTCGCGTTCTCTCGTACGTTCTCTCTTTGTTATGATCCCAGATATACAGTTTTACATGCTCCAGGCCTTTTTCTTTTAAGGTTGGATACAGATAGTCACGAAGGAATTCTTTTTCCTCTGCCGCTGTATACTCGCAGGAATCCCAGGTCTGAACGGCCAGCGGCTCGTTCTGTACGGTCATCCAGGAAATCGGCATGCCAAGTTTTTCGTACTCGGTGATGTACTTTGCAATATAATTTGCGTAAGCCTGGTAGCACTCTTTTTTCAGGTGTCCGCCGCCGTTTCTTACGCCTGTCTCTTTCATGAAGGCCGGCGGGCTCCATGGAGAAAGCAGAAGCGAAACTGGTTTTCCAAGTGTTTTGGATACTGCTTTTACAAGCGGCTGCACATATTTTGCATCGCGTTCCAGATTGAAGTCTTTGAATTCCGGATCGTCCGGATTTTCAACTGCGCAGTAGTTGCCGACGGAGAAATCGCAGCTGTCCATGTGAACACGGCCGATTGTATAGCCAATGCCGTCTTTTCCATAGTAAGCGTCTACTACTTTCTTCTGATTTTCTTTGCTCATGCGGGACAGCGCATAGCCTGCAGATTCCGTCAGTGCTGCTCCAAATCCTTCAATTTTCTGATACGTTTTGTCCGGGTACAGGTTAATGACCTGCATTTCCTGATTTTTCGCGTCCGGAATCAGCGCTGTCTCATAGTCTCTTGTTTTGATGCCATCTTCCCCAAAGATGGTTGCATGTAATGTTACTTTTGCCATACAATTACCTCTCCTTTTCTCTGCTTTTTGCAGCTAGATTTATTGCTCCGGCGCCTTTTCCAGGCAATCCGGGTAATAACTAAGTCTTGCGGTTCCATACTCCGCGTAAAGCATGCCTTTGCGCGGCGCTTCTCTTCCCGTCACTTCACCGGACAGGATCTGTTCCGCTGTTCTGATACAGTCATCCAGAATCGTCTCCGGCTGGCTGAAAAAGCACGGTTCCCCGCCAAAGCCAATATGACCGCTGTAGGAGCGTTCATAACGGTTTTCATACGTTTTCAGATGATATAAGCCCTCCAGTGTCTTTCTCACACTGCATCCGAGCACAAGAAGGTTCTGGTTGCAGGCGTCTCCCGAAAACAGAATCTTTGTAGTTTCGTCCAGAAAACAGATGCCGCCCGGTGTATGGCCGGCAACCGCAATACATTCCACACGACGGTTTCCAAGTTCAAAGCAGTCACCTTCGTGCAAAGCATGAAACTTTGGTAATCTTTCAAACGGCTGAATTTTTTTCGGATCATAGGAAAACGCTTCGTAGCCGCCTGCTCTTCCAAGCTCTTCTGCAAAATTACGCCGCACCTCCACATCTACATTCCGCACCATTTCAAAATCGTCTTCCTGAAGATAGACATCCGAAAATGCACCAATTCCTCCAATATGATCGTGATGCCCATGTGTCAGGACAACATCATATGGTTTATCTGTCAGACTTGCTGTAATACTTTTTAAATCAGAAAGTCCGCACGCGGTGTCAATCAGAAGCGCCCGTTCCTCTCCAATCAGGAAATAGCACGCAGACAGGCCAAACTCGTTAATTGCATACGTATTTTTTGCTATTTCAATGACCATTGGTTCTTTTATCATGTTTTGTTTCCTTTCCTTTCGGATCGCTGTTTCCTTTTACTATTGTTTGTCCGAAATTTTCTGGTAACGTCATTATATAAAATTCCATATTGCATTGGTAGGCTACAAAACTACGTTTTCTAGTAATATCCTACGTTTTTCCGTTATTTTGTATAGATTTCAAATCGTTTTCCTTTATTTTTGCAACATTTTATAGAATTTTATCTGTCCTTTTGCTTTCGCCGTCACCGGCAGAGCTGCCGCTGGCAGTTTCTTTCGGATGTATGGCACCACAAAAGACCCGACAGGATTTCTCCCGCCGGGTCTTTTGCTATTTTTATTTTATGGAAGTCTTATTTCAGGCTTGCAATATAATCGTCAAGCTGTTTCTGAGCTGCCTCTTTCATAGTCTCGATACCAGCTGCTTCCATCTGGGACTGATAATCAGCTAAACCAGACTCAGCTTCGGTATATCCGAGCTCCAGTGGCCACCAGTACTGCTGCTGTACGTTGTTGCATGCAGCAAGCTGGGTCTCAAAGGAAGAAGTATCCAGTACGAAACCTGCAAATTTCTCATTTCCCTGTCCGGAAACAATTTTGGACTCGAAATCATCTACATTTGTCTGATAATCATCCGGAGTTCCCTGCTGCTGACGGTTCAGAGCGTCACTTCTTGCAGACCACATTGCGTTGGTGCCATATTTGTCAGTATCCAGGATCTTGAACTGTCCCTGATCGTTCAGCTCATAGGAAGTTCCCTCGATACCATAATAGAATGCATCATATACTTCCTGATCGTTGGTGATCAGATCCCACAGAGCCATTGCTCTTTCCGGATGTTTGGATGTGTTGGAGATAACCATGCAGTCCTGAGTATATGGAAGATGAGCAACATCTTTTACCATATTGGCGTAATGGATATCATTTTCCGGATGAAGAATTGCCTGTCCTACGTAAGTATCAATGTTGTGGATCTTCAGAGCAGCTTTGCCGTTCTGGAATTTGGTGCTGTCGGTATCAGACAGAGCAGATTTGGAATAGAAGCCTTTCTCATTCCATCTTGCCATCATTTCCAGGAACTCAGGAGTTTTCTCCAGCTCATAGGAAGTCATAACGGTTGGATTCTCTGCTGTCGGATCATACCACAGATAACGGATACCATTGAAGGTAGCCAGTCCCTGATTTTCCATGTACATGAAGAAGATTTCCGGTGCGGTAGAGTAAAGATCGATGCACTCCATCTCCGGATGAGTCTCTTTAACAAGATCGCAGTACTCTTCAATATCTTCAAAAGTTTCCATCTTTCCGTCCCAGTCGGTTCCCTCTACCAGGTCGCCACGCCACATTGGACCGTATGCATTGTAGGTAGACAGAAGAGATGGTACGCAGTAGTAGCTTCCGTTTACAGTAGCCTGCTGTTTTGCTTCCTCAGACTGTGCTGCAAAGTTCTTCGGAGCGTAGGTTGGCCAGAGCTCATCCAGGCTCTTGAATGCACCTTTCTGTGCCAGAGATGCAAAGTTCAGCCATGTTGCGCTGTATGCCATATCGAATTCCTCTCCTGAAGAGAACAGCAGCGGATATTTGTTTGCATACTCTGCCCAGCCGATCCAGTTGATCTTTAAGGAGCAGTTCAGTTTCTCTTTTAACAGTTTGTTCAGGTTCTCATCGATCTCATCCTGTCCGGATGGCCGGTCACTGATGACATACATCGAAAGTTCTACAAACTCAGATGTATCGAGTTCTCCATCTGCGGATGCGGTAGAACCGCTGTTTGTGGTTCCGCTGTTGGAAGATCCGCTGGAGCTGCTGTTACCGCAGCCTGCAAGCAGTCCGCCTGTCATGGCGATTGCCATGGAAACAGCAAGTGCTTTTCTTAAATTTTTGTTCTGCATATTTCTTTTTCCTCCTTTTTTGTGTTGCCTTTATAGAATCAGTCCATCAACCTTTGACAGAACCGATTGTAACACCTTTAACAAAGTATTTCTGTACAAATGGATATACCAGAATGATCGGACCGGTTGCTACGACTGCCATCGCCAGTTTCAGGGAGTTGGACGGCATATCCTGCAGCGGAATATTTGCGGAGCTTGCCATCTGGGACATCGCCTGTGTTTTCTGCATCAGGGCGTACAGCATGTACTGCAGCGGGTATTTTGTTTCTGAGTTCATGTACAGCATTGCGTTGTACCAGTCGTTCCAGTAGCCAAGGGCAAGGAACAGACCGATGGTTGCCATTCCGGATTTCAGAAGCGGCAGGATGATACTGAAGAATGTTTTAAACTCACCGGCGCCGTCGATCTTTGCAGATTCGATCAGTGCAGTCGGGATTGCAGATACGAAAGTTCTCATAATCAGCAGATAGAAGACATTGAAGACACCTGGTAAAATCAGGGCCAGATAGCTGTCTTTTAAGTGCAGGTACTGAATATAGAAAATGTAAGAGCAAACCATACCGCCGTTGAACAGGGTTGTAAAGTAGAAGAAGAAAGACAGAGCGTTTCTGTACTTGAAATCTTTACGGCTGATAACATAAGCGGTCATTGTGGTAAGCAGAAGGCCGATTGCTGTTCCGACTAAGGTGATGAAAATAGATACGCCATAAGCACGGACAACGGTCATCGGACTCTTAAAAATCAGTGAGTAAGCAGCGGTGGTAAAGTCTCTTGGGAGAATGCCATAGCCCTGGAACCGAATCGCCTGCTCGGATGAAAATGATCCGGAAACTACCATAACGAACGGCAGGAGACATACAAGAGCCATCAGTGCTACGAATACATAGCAGATTACGTAAAATACTTTTGTCGAAGTACTTTTCTTGATTTTCTGTGATTTTGCAACAGCTTGCATAACGAATTCCTCCTTTTCTCTGTCTTAGAACAGTGCCAGATCTTCTTCTACATGTTTTACAACTGCATTGACGATCATGATGGTTGCAAAGCAGATGGCGGACTGGTAGAAGGACGCTGCTGCTGTCATACCAAGGTTAGAGTTCTGAATCAGGGAACGGAATACATAAGTATCGATAACGTCTGTCTTGTTGAAGAGCTGTCCGTTGTTTCCAACGATCTGATAGAACATCTCGAAGTCACCACGAAGGATACGTCCTACCTGCAGAAGAAGCATGGTAATGATGGTTGGAAGGATGCACGGGATGGTGATGTAACGGATTCTCTCGAAAATGTTTGCTCCGTCGATCGAAGCTGCCTCGTGGATCTCGGCATCTACACCGGTAATTGCTGCAATGTAGATAACGGAGTTATATCCACACCATTTCCATGAGTTGAACAGGCAGATGATCCATGGCCAGATGCCTGCTTTAGAAGCATCGTACATGTTTACTTTTTCAGCTCCGAAGAAAGCAAGAACGCTGTTCAGGATACCGGTTTCGTAGTTGAAGATGTTGTAAACGAATACACCAACGATAACCCAGGAAATAAAGTACGGTAAGAAGATAATGGACTGTGTTACTTTTTTGAACACTTTTTTGTTGATCTCTGAAATAAAAATCGCGATCAAAACGGCAATAAGCTGTGAGGTAACCAGGTTTAACAGGTTATACACAACGGTATTTTTCGTGATTAACCATCCGGTTCCGGATGAGAAGAGGTACTCGAAGTTCGCAAATCCATTCCACTCACTTCCGAATACACCAAGGTCATATCGATAGTTCTTAAATGCCAGTACCAATCCGGACATTGGAAGATACTGCATAATCAATACCAGCAGAAATGCAGGCATCGCCATAACAAAAAGGGCTCTGTTTTTCTTTACTTCTGTTACAAAACTCTTAACATGCTTTCCCATTTGTTGACTTCCTTTCTTTTTCATAGTTCCTGCACTTAACTGTTTTTTTGCCGGCGATAACTTTAAGTGCTCCCAAGACCCTCCACGCATCGCTTTGTCTTGGGGCTTGTTCTTAACTGATGAACTTATTATACCGGACAATTTGGTTATTTTGTACCCAACAAAACTTTGATTTCTAGTAATATTTTATGTTTTCCGTGATCTCGTACAGGAAAAATCTCATTTTTCTCCTGCTTTCTCGTGAACTTGTATAGTTTTTTCTGGTTTTCCGTATCGGTTTTCTTTCCTTTTGTGCAAAAAAGAGAGAACAAATGTCTCTCCTTTTTTCTGTCAGATCTTCTCTTCTGCTTCTTCCATAGTCATGGCCGGAATTTTTACTTCTACGCACGTTCCTTTTTCACTTTCTTTATATGTTACGCCGTATTTTTCTCCGAAGCAGAGTTTTAAACGGAAGTTGATATTCCGCACGCCGTACCCGTGCCGGGCTTTCTTGATATCCTGTTCCGTTTCTTTTTGCATTTGTTCCACATTTACGCCCGGGCCGTCATCCTGTATGGTAAAGATAATATCCTCTTCCTCTTTCCGTGCCCGGATTGCGATGCTGCAGCTTTCGATTTCGCTGTATTCCGCAATGCCATGAACAATCGCATTTTCCACAAAGGGCTGTAAAATGATGTTGAGGCAGGCGAAGCCTTTTAATTCCTCCGGAACATCAACATTCAGTGAAATCTGATTGTCAAAATGGTAATTCTCAATGTTCACATAAACCTGTACATGTTCCACTTCTTCCCCGATCGTAATCAGGCTCTTTCCGTGATTCAGGCTCAAACGGTAAAAGCGCGCCAGGTTCCAGGTCAGCGTGCCAATCTCCTCTGCCCCATAATCCATGGAAATCCAGTTAATCAGATCCAGCGTATTGTAGAGAAAATGGGGATTGATCTGTGCCTGCAGGGCCCGCACTTCCGCCATTTTGACTTCTTTACCGAGCTTGTAATGTTCCTGCATCAGACGCTGCACTTCCTGCACCATGCCATTGAAGTTATGGTAAATTTCTTCGATTTCATCCCCTTCTGTTTCGAGCGGCAGATTCGCATTTAAATTTCCGTTTTGCAGCCCGACCATTTCGCTTTTCAGCTTTTTCAGCCTTCCGACATAATAGCCGGAAAGAACATAAGATATCATCACAATGACAACAATCATGCCGCCCATCATCAGAATCGCCGAAAGCCAGAGAATCCGGTACTGATCCTCATATTCGCTCTTTGGAATCATGGAAATCATCTGCCAGGCGGCGCCGTTTACGTTCCGGCGGACTGCATAATATTCCATCTGACCTTCTTTTTTCTTTTCCATCGAAATTTCCGGCCCGTAACTTAAGATTCCTCCGCTCCTCTGCATTTTCTGCAGGATCGTACTGCTGGAGCTGGCAATCAGACGTCCGTTTTCACTCATCAGATAGACCAGACCTTTCGATGTAATATTGGCATTTTGCATAATATCCTGAAAGCAGCTCACGGATACGCTGATACTGCAAATACCGATTTCCTGATCTTTTGCTTCTTTCGAAACAATCCTGTGATACAACGTAACCATCTGTGATGTTTCCTGTTTATCAATCCCCGAACGTTCCTGACTCAGTGCAACGTAGTCTTCTCCCTGATTTAATGTATATCGCAAGTCGACATAATCACTGCGTTCTTTTAAACGGGAGTTTTCGAAAAAGAAATAATGATTTCCTGAATATATCACATCATCCGGCACATACAGGCAGAAACGGTAAATCGAGTTCGACAGCTCATACGAATTAAATTCCCGATTCAGTTCATAATATTCAAGCCACTGGTCAAAATAAGGCCGGTTTCCGCCAAAATCCTTTGCTGACAAAGTATCCTGAATCACCCAGCTATTTTCCACCATGTCTGCCAGATAGGTCATGTTCTGCAGATAACTTTCGGTAAAAGAAATCGTCTGATTAATGGACTGTTCTACCGTGTAATCTGTCTTCTCCTGATATCTGCGAATCACCTGCGGATAGCAAAGAAAACAAAGGATAATCTGTACCAGGATCAGCGGAACCGCGAAGTACAGCATCATCCGTTTTTGCATCGACAGTTTCTGTATTGGATTTCTCATCACAGCCGCAGACTCTCCTTATATTCTGTTGGTGTCATGCCTGTCATCTTTTTGAAAATTTTTGCAAAATAGTTGGCATCCGCATACCCAACCTGCTCCGAGATCTGATAGAATTTCAGCTGTGGATCTCTCATTTTCTGTTTGGCATGCTCAACACGGATTCCCAGCAGATACTGTCCGATGGTGAGCCCGGTCTGCTTTTTGAAAACCGCTGACAGATACGTCGGCGTCAGATAAACCGAATCGGCAATTCTGGCAATCGACAGATCCGTCTCTGCATAGTGTTCCTGTATGTATTCCGTCACCTTGCTGATGGTAAAGGAATTCTCTGTTTTCTTTTTCTCTTTTCCATCCTCAGACCGCTCCAGAAGCTGTTCGATCCGCCGGATCATCTCATCGCGCATCTCCGCAAAGGTTTCTGCCTGCCAGAAAAAGTCGGTTCCGTTCTGTTCCCACGGTTTTTCCATGTTTCCGGGATAAAAATACTCTGCGGCTTTCTCCAGCATTTCCTGCATCTGGCAGTAAATATAGCGAACCGTACTGCTCATATGCATATGACGCTGCACCAGCTCTTCGTATAAGTTTTTCTGAAAACGACAGGCTTCTTTTTTCTCTTTTTCCATTAACAGATGATAAAAAACATCCAGCTGTTTTTTACCATCCTGTTTCCACTCCGATTCCCAGGGAAGTTCCGGCGGCACTTCTTCAAAGCACACACTTTTTCCCCATCCAAGCCAGGAAAGCGCTTTCGCTGCCTCTTTTGCTTCGTGGTAGGAACGCAGAATTCCTTCTTTTCCGCTTCCTCTTGTTCCGTTGGAAACAAAATATCCGCCCAGTGTGCCGTCCGATGTGAATTTGTTCAAAGCGGACAGCAGGATGGGTTCTATTTTCTTCCACCGCTTTTCTTCCTCACTTCCAAGAAGAAGAATCAGGCAAAACGGATCAAGAAGTGTTGCTGTCATCGAAATATCATGCTGTAAAAAGACCGCTTTCAGTTCCTTTTCGAACATTGGAAGAAAGCCATTTCCACAGCCTTCCCTGTCGAAATGAATTCTGACAATCCGGAAGTACGTACCCTCTGCCTGTTCCATGGAAACATCGGTATCCAGCTCCAGCAGATAATTTCGGAGTTTTGCGCGCTCATTTTTTCTGCGCTCTCCGACGCGTTTTACCGCCTCTTTTACATTTTCTGCCAGAAGATTCACATTCACCGGCTTTTCCACGTATCCAACCGCATGCAGATCGATCGCTGCTTTCAGATATTCTTTATCTGTATAGCCAGTGGAAAAAATAATTTCTATTTCCGGATATTTTTCCCTTAATGTTCTGCAAAGCTCTATTCCGGACATGCCTGGCATCCGGATGTCGGAAAGAACGATGTCCGGATGAAACGTTTCCGCCAGTTCCAGCGCTTTTTCTCCGTTTTCTGCTGCCTGCACTTCCCAAACGCCAAGTTTCTGCCAGGGCACATGCTTTAAAAGACCATTCCGAATTACTTTTTCGTCTTCGACTACCATCAGTTTCATAAGATACCTCTTTATCTGTTATCATTCTAAATGAATACGTCCGCTTACGCAGACACCGCTGTGCGTGAAAGTCCGTTTTTCTACTATATATACAAAAAATCTTTCGTTTACCCTTACACACACCGTAAAACTAAGTATATCATATTTTTTGTACTCTGTGAACAAGAAAAAGTTCCACTGATCCCTTTTCTTGTATGTACGACAATAAAAAAAGCAGCGTACACGCCAAACTTTTCGTTAAAAATTTGTCATGCACGCTGTTTCTTTGCTTTTTTCTGGTAAAACTGCTACTTTCTCGGGTGTGCTTTCTGGTAAACATCACGGATTTTGTTGACACCAAGATGGAGATACATCTGGGTCGTCGAAATATCGGCATGTCCCATCATCTCCTGGACGCTCTTTAAATCCGCACCGTTCTGCAGCAGATGGGTTGCAAACGAATGGCGCAGGGTATGCGGTGTAATATCCGCGGTAATGCCTGCAGATTTTGCATAGCATTTCAGGATTTTCCAGAAGCCCTGACGGCTCATCGGCCCGCCGGAACAGTTGACAAACAGCACATCGTCCTCCCGTCCGTGCATCAATGCCGTGCGCGCACCGCTCAAATACTGCTCCAGTGCTTTTTTTGCCGGTCCGCCGAACGGCACGATCCGCTCCTGTTCATCGCGGCAGGTGATGTAGCCCATCATAAGGTTGACATCCTGTATCTTCAAATGGATCAGCTCACTGACGCGGATACCGGTCGCATACAGCATTTCCAGCATTGCTTTGTCGCGGATCCCCTTTGGCGTGTCGGTTTTGGGCTGGCGAAGCAGCAGATCGACCTCTGCGATGGAAAGGATCTCCGGCATTTTCCGCTCAACCCTCGGTGGCTGCAGTGCTTTCGACGGGTCAGATACCATTTTTCCCTCCTGACATGCATATTGGCAAAACATATGAATCGCCGCAATGCTGCGCGAGATCGTTGCCGGGGAGAAGTGTTCCCGCTCCAGATATAATAAATAAGAATTTAAAACCGTTGCATTCATCTGCTCCGGTTTTTCTATTCCGTGCTCCTTCAAAAAAACTGCCAGCTTTCGAAGATCGCGCTGATAGGAGACTTCTGTATTTTTTGACGCTTTCTTTTCCGTCTGTAGATAGTCCGTAAATGACTGTATCGTTTCCTGCATAGCTTTTTTCCTTTTTGCTTTTTTCTCCCTCTCACTGCCCGATAAAGGGTAACAATGCTTTTAATTATATACACGTTTTTTCAAAAATGCAATTCCCTTTTC
>ERZ1027095.617-NODE-617-length-11135-cov-6.794765_pt1 | contig 11135 bp, 10 predicted proteins | sample MGYA00519409_ERZ1027095 | MGnify/ENA primary metagenome ERZ1027095 (study PRJEB26926, sample SAMN06164650) | human gut metagenome | biome: ENVO:00009003; feature: ENVO:2100002; material: ENVO:00002003 | host: Homo sapiens | place: USA | collected 2012 ... | reverse complement strand
CTGCTGAACTGTCTTAAATGCATTATTTACGAGGATTGCTATAATTTTCATGCGTGCCTGCAATAGACTTCTTAATGGCAGAAAAACTCTCTGCGCTGATCGCATGCTCCATCTTACAGGCATCCTCGGCTGCAACCTTCGGGTCAACTCCGATAGAAGTCAGCCATCCGGTCAGAAAGGTATGTCTTTCATAAATCTTATCTGCAATTTCCTGCCCGGTTTCCGTCAGATTGATAAATCCATTTTCATCAATCGTAATGTAATTACTGGCTTTCAAATTCTTCATTGCAACACTGACACTCGGTTTTGAAAAAGACAGTTCATGCGCAATGTCGATAGAGCGGACATTACCGTTTCTTTTTTGGATCATAAGGATCGCTTCGAGATAATCTTCTCCTGATTCATGTATCGCCATATTGATACCCTCCTTTTTTCTTTTCGATATTGCTGTTGTGAACTGCTGTACGCAAACAGTACAGACAGTTATGTTCTGTCAAAGAGTATCATATTTCTTTTTATGATTTTGATACCTGCCAGATAATAATATCCTGTTTTTTAAAACATTAAAGCAACACGTTAAACTATAATAACATGGATTATAACATAACTTTTTATTTCCGTAAAGAAATCTCCTCAAAACTATTGACAGAAGAGAAAATAATGCTATAATAAAATCAAACAAATGAACAAGTGCTCATATGTTAATATAAAAGAGATGAGCGGAAAGGGAAAATATTATGAAGAAAACTTATAAAATCGATGTAGACTGTGCAAACTGTGCTAATAAAATGGAGGAAGCTGCCAGGAATACAGCCGGCGTTAAAGATGCAACAGTTAACTTCATGATGCTGAAGATGATCGTTGAATTCGAAGACGGACAGGATCCAAAAGCAGTTATGAAAGACGTATTAAAGAACTGCAAGAAGGTAGAAGACGACTGTGAGATCTATCTTTAATTCTGCGTTATCCGGAGAATGGACTGTTGCATAAAACGTATCCCGGCACTGAGCTTTTCGCCGGAAAGTTTTTTGCAGCAGTCCTGCTTTTATAAGAAGAGAGAGGTATTGATATGAACAAGAAGCAGAAGAAAATGCTGATCAGAATTATCATAGCAGCAGTGCTGATCGTGGTCTTTTCCTTACTGCCGGCAGAGGGATACCTGAGATTTGTTCTTTTTATGATCCCATATCTGGTCATCGGCTATGATATCCTGAAGAAAGCATTTAAGGGTATTTTAAATAAACAGGTGTTTGACGAGAACTTTCTGATGGCTGTAGCCACAGTAGGTGCAATTCTCCTTGGCGATTATTCCGAGGGTGTTGCAGTTATGCTTTTCTACCAGATTGGAGAACTTTTCCAGAGCTATGCAGTGGGAAAGAGCAGACGAAACATCAGTGAACTGATGGATATCCGTCCTGATTATGCGAACATAGAGAAAGACGGAACACTGGAACAGGTTGATCCTGATGAAGTTGAGATTGGAACCATTATTGTTGTTCAGCCGGGTGAAAAAGTACCGATCGATGGAGTGATCACCGAGGGAACTTCTACATTAAATACAAGTGCACTGACAGGTGAGAGTCTTCCGCGTGATGCAAAAGCAGGCGATGAAGTGATCAGTGGCTGTATCAATATGACAGGTCTGCTGAAGATCCGTACAACTAAGGAATTCGGTGAATCTACAGTATCCAAGATTCTTGAACTGGTAGAGAATTCCAGCTCCAGAAAGTCAAAATCTGAAAACTTTATTTCCAAATTTGCGAAATACTATACACCTGCAGTATGTTACGGAGCCCTTGCTCTTGCATTTATCCCGCCGATCGTACTTCTTATTATGGGAAAACCTGCCATGTGGGGAGACTGGATCTACAGAGCCCTTACCTTCCTTGTAATCAGCTGTCCATGTGCGTTGGTTATCAGCATCCCGTTAAGTTTCTTCGCAGGAATCGGTGGAGCCAGCAATCAGGGCATTCTGGTCAAGGGTTCCAACTATCTGGAAACACTGGCTCAGACAAAATATGTTGTATTTGACAAAACAGGTACTATGACTCAGGGTGTCTTCGAAGTAAGTGGTATTCATCACAATGAAATGCCTGATGAGAAATTGTTAGAATATGTAGCACTTGCCGAGTGTTCTTCCTCCCATCCGATCAGCAAGAGCCTGCAGAAAGCATACGGAAAACCAATCGACAGAAATCGTGTTACTGATATTGAAGAAATCAGTGGTAATGGTGTGATTGCCAAAGTTGACCGCATATCTGTAGCTGCCGGTAATACCAAATTAATGAACAGACTTGGCATTGCTTATCAGGATTGCCATCATGTAGGAACTGTTGTGCATATGGCCATTGACGGCAAATATGCAGGACATATCCTGATATCCGATATCATCAAACCTCATGCAAAAGAGGCAATCGCTGAACTGAAGAAAGCCGGAATCAGCAAGACCGTTATGCTGACAGGCGACTCAAAACGTGTTGCAGATCAGGTTGCCGGGGAACTGGGAATTCAGGAAGTATACAGCGAACTTTTACCTGCTGACAAAGTTTCCAGGGTAGAAGAACTTCTTAATCAGAAGTCTGAAAAGGCTAAACTTGCGTTTGTAGGTGACGGTATCAATGATGCCCCTGTATTATCCAGAGCCGATATTGGTATTGCGATGGGAGCGCTTGGTTCAGATGCAGCAATCGAAGCAGCAGATATCGTTCTGATGGATGATGATCCTCTGAAGATTTCCAAAGCGATTAAAATTGCACGTAAATGTATCCGCATTGTATATGAAAATATCTACTTTGCTATCGGTATCAAGGTTCTCTGCCTGATCCTTGGAGCTTTAGGTATTGCAAACATGTGGATGGCCATTTTTGCGGATGTAGGTGTTATGATCATCGCAGTATTAAACGCGATCCGTACATTATTTGTAAAGAATTTATAAGAAACAGGCAAATCAGCAGAAACCTTTTGTGATAAGCCGGAAAGGTAACAGGTAAGAAAATGGAAGTATGCAAAGAAGAATTATGTGAGAGTAATGAAATACATGAAGATCTGCTTAAAATTGTAGATGAAACCCTGCCGGAAGAAACAGAGCTTTATGATCTGGCCGAATTATTCAAGGTTTTCGGAGACTCTACCAGAATACGCATTTTGTTTGTTTTGTTTGAGGCAGAGGTATGCGTCTGCGATCTCGCTAAAGCATTGAATATGACTCAGTCTGCGATTTCTCATCAGCTTCGTATTCTGAAACAGAATAAACTGGTAAAGAGCCGCAGAGAGGGAAAATCTATTTTCTATTCTCTGGCAGATGATCATGTCCGCACGATCATCAACCAGGGACGGGAACATATAGAAGAAGATTGAAAAAAGCATCAGTTATCTGAAAGATTATAAATTCAGATAACTGATGCTTTTAAAGTTATAGATGAACTCTTTTCAAAATCTCGTTAGTAAGTCCGCCGATTACTACCCCGGCAGCAACACCTGCCACCAGAAGTGCCGGTGCGTATACAAACACACTTGCATTTTGTACGATCAGCATGGCAATGATCAACTGACCGATATTATGGGAAACACCTCCTGCAACGCTGACACCGATCAGACTGAAGGAGGTTTTTTTCAGCATAAGTGTCATAACTGTCATACTAAGCGCGGCCCCTGCCAGACTGTACAGGATACTGAACAGATTTCCGAACATAAATCCGATCACCAGAATGCGGACAACAGAAACCAGGGCAGCCTCCCTAAATGAATATTTCTTCAAAATAAAAAGTACTCCCAGATTGGCAAGTCCAAGTTTAATCCCCGGAATCCCCGCAAAAACCGGCACCAGTGATTCCACATATCCCAAAATAATCGCCACAGCTGAAAAAAGCCCAAGGCAGGCTGTTTTTTGCTTCATAAATCTATTTTCTCCTCTCAAAAAATCCAAAATGGAATTATCAGAATTCTTCAGACATTTTAACACAGAAAAAATATTCCCGCAACCACAAGTTAGATGTAACTAATACTGATTTTTACTGAAAGCATTTATTGAGAAAAAATGACGAATATCCCCGGTAAAAAAGTGTGGATTTTTTCAGACAGACATGTTACTATTTTATAAGTTAGTAGTGGCTAATCCACATGATTACTGCTGGCAGCATACCTATAGCAATCCTATATGAATATCTTTGGCAGAAGTCACTCCCTTTTGGTAAAAGTAAAATCCCTTTGGTTAATAAGTTGATTAACCCTCTGGTAAGAGTGATTCCGCAAAAAAAAATTTTAGAAGAGGAGAAAAACATGACAAACAAAAAACTTATGAAAAAAATAGCACCTGTTGTAATGAGTGCCGCAGTTGCTATGACCAGCATGCCATATGCAGTTCTGGCATCTGATTTCACAGACAGTGAGGTACTTACAGACAGCACAGATTTCTCTGTTTCCGAAGAGTTTGCCGCCGAGGATGCGCAGGAAGAATTTACCACCGAAGATGTCCAGGATGCTTTTGCTGCAGAAGCACAGCAGGGCGAAGCTTATGTGCTTATGAATATTCCATACGATGATTTCTACAAGGCAGAACTGAAAAATAATGATGTAAAAGTTGATGCTTTCACATCTGCAACTCTTAATAAATCAAGAACCGCAGGTATGATGAACGGAAATTCCGCTTATCACGTAGACCCCAATGGAACCGATGTAACAGGTGTTACTTTCCCTGTAAAGGTCAGTGATCTTTCCCTTCTGAAAGACCAGAAGCAGGTCACAGATTCCGACTCTGTAACGATCACAGTGACAAACAGAGGACAGACAAGCAGCAACACCTATACAGGAAAAGATTCCCTGATTGAAAATGCTTCTTACTCTTATTATATTTTAAGTGAAACACCGTCTTATTACAAAGAACTTACTGTAAATGCAGATGGCAGCTATTCTTTCTCAGCAATGAAAGGTGCTCAGACACAGACCGTTGCAATTGATGCTATATTAAAAACAGAGACAACTTACGGGGACTATGAGCTGGATCTGAATAATGAGACTTTTTCATCACTGATCGATACGACTACAGATAAGATTTATGGTGTAACCGTAAATACTACAGACGGAACCAACTATGGCCTGCGTCATCTGGAGAATATCTGGCGTGGAAGTATGCTTGCCTGGGGTACAGGATATACAACAGAAGTTCACGGATGCCCTGTTTCTTCTGCGCATTATAAATCAATCATGGGAAAAACAATTGACAGCGTTACTTATTACACAGATAAAGGCATGATTACTTTTGATGTTCCGGATGTAAAGGTGCAGACAACTACAGGAATCAAGGCAACAGTGGCAGATATTATGAATACAGACTCATCTGCAGCAGTTACCTTTGACCAGGCTCTGCCGGCAGACTTCAAGGCACAGTATACTGTAGACGGAACAGCGGTTTCCTGCACAGACGGAAAACTTGCAGTTGGAGCTCTTGCATTGGGAACACATAAGGTTGAAATTGCAGATGCCAGCGGAAAATATGCAGCCATTGTAACTGAATTTACAGTAAATACAGACAAAATGCCGGCTTCTTATGACAGTAACGAGACAAAACTGGTTGCAGCAAAAGGCATTACAGCAGAAGAGTTCTCTGCATACATTAAGAGCATCAGCAAAGTAAAAGTTGATGATACAGAATATGCCGCAACCGGAAGAGGAAGCAAAGTCATTGTAAAAGAAGATGGAACTCTTGATCTCACAGATCTTCAGGTAACAGACACAACTGTTTTCGAAATAACTGCTGTGGGATATAAGAATAATCTTACTTTTACTTACAAAGAAGCAGAAAATACATTTGAATTAAATACTTCTTCCAAGACTCTTTATACAAAAGGCAGCACAAAAACCACTCTCAAAGTTACAACAAACCTTACAGATAAAATCACATGGAAGTCCAGCAACACAAAAGTGGCTGCTGTAAACAGCAAAGGTGTTGTAACTGCTAAGGCAAAAGGAACAGCAGTGATCACAGCATCCTGCGGAGAATACAAAGTAACCTGCAAGATAACAGTTAAAAATCCATCCCTGAAACTTACCAAATCTTCAGCAACTGTAAAAGTTGGAAAAACAACAAAGATTTCCGCAAAGGCAACTCCATCAGGAAAGGTTACTTACAAGTCAAGCAACACCAAGATTGCAACAGTAAGCTCCAAAGGCGTTGTAAAAGGAAAGAAAAAAGGTACTGCCAAAATCACAGTAACCTGCAATGGTGTTAAGAAGGTATTTACAGTAAAAGTAAAATAAACGATAACAGGTAAATAATTCACACAATAAATGACCTCGGATTTTGTTCCGGGGTCATCTTAATGAGAAAAAAACAACATTAGCAGAATCTGTTATATATAGATTTTTGTATACGAAAATGATACACTTTTAAAGTTAGTTATGATTAAGTTTTGCTTCATTTAAAAACAGATATCATATCCGGCAAAAATAAAATGAAGGAGAGGAAACAACGTGAATAATCAAAATTTTTATCTGCGTCTGATCGCACTTTTGTTGATCATCATGGCGGTATTTTTCTATAACGGAACAGTAAAAGATAAGGAACAGGCCCAGGATATTGCAGACCTGACTGCAAAAACAGAGAGTCTGGAGAAACAGCAGGACCAGATCCTTACAGCATTAAAGGAAACTTATGAGAAACAGAAAATAGCAGCAGAAAGTAATGCTTCTTCTGATGTATCTTCGGAAGCTGATAATAAATCTGAAAAGGATTCTGCAGAGGATAAAGAAAATGCAGATCAGGCAGATTCTGAAGAAACCGATGATTCTGACAATGTATATAAAAATGGCACCTTCGAAGGTTCAGGAACCGGATACGGTGGAACGATCACTGTTCAGGTGACTCTGGAAGATGATACCATTACAGCAGTCAGTGTAGTCAGTGCATCGGGTGAGGACAGTGCTTATCTGTCACAGGGCGAGAATGTCATAAACAGTGTCATCAGCGAGCAGAGCACAGATGTTGACACTATTTCCGGAGCAACTTTCAGTTCTACCGGTATCTTAGAAGCAGTAAATGACGCATTATCAAAGGCGGAAAACGCATGAAAAAGAAACAACGAAAGGTACGGCTGATCCGTGCCGCCATACAGCTTATATTTTTTATAGCAGCGCCCTCCCTTTTTTCCACCGCATTTGCAGGAGTCAAATCCATCTTTCTTGCAATCGGAGGACAGCAGAGCGTAACCTGGAACTCTTTTCTGGATATTACGGCGTTACTGTTAATTATTACCATTCTGTTCGGGCGTCATTTCTGCGGTTATGCCTGTGCGTTTGGCTCACTGGGAGATGCTCTGTATGAGCTTACCGCGTTTATTCGTGCGAAATGCTTTGGAAAAAAGAAAAAACATGGATATCCGGAGGAATGGGTACACAGATTGCAGAAAGTAAAATATGTACTCCTTGCGTTCCTGCTTCTTTCCTGCATGACAGGATTCTATTCTAAATTACAGGGGATGAGTCCATGGGATGTATTCTCCATGCTTACAACAGGCAGACTGCCGAAATCTACCTACATTGTGGGAACAGTTCTGCTGATCCTGATCATGGCCGGAATGTGTACACAGGAGCGTTTCTTCTGCCAGTTTCTCTGTCCCATGGGAGCAGTATTTGCAATCATGCCGATCATCCCGGGAGCACTTTTCAAACGGAATCGTCCAAACTGTGCGCCAAAGTGCACTCTCTGTAAGAAGAGATGTCCGGCACATCTGGATATTGACGGCGATACTGCACATTCAGGGGAATGCATCTGCTGTCAAGCCTGCACTGCAGTCTGCCCAAGGAAAAATATTCATACAGGCACTGTTATTGATAAAAATTAGCAACTGCTAACTTATTGAGAAAAATTGATTAGTAAGAACTAACTGTATTGGTAGACATACTATCCGTACAGTGATATAGTCTATAGAGTTAGTTGGAAACAACAATAAGAGGATAAGGAATCAGAAAATATATGACAAACAGACGCTCTTTTGTACTGGGACTTTTTATTACAGCCTCTCTTTTATGCACATCCCGGACTGCATGGGGAAACTCTGAAATAAACACATACACCAAAACAGACTTTGCTATGGACACCGTAGTATCAGAGACTCTTTACACAACAGGTGAAGACATCACAGCAGACGTAATCTCTGCATTAAAAGATGTGGAAGAAAACTGGATCTCCTGGACAAAAGAAAGTTCTCAGATATATCAGATCAATCAAAATGCCGGAAATACAACAACGGTATCTGATGAAACTGCCACCTGTTTAAAACAGATACTGGATTTGTCGAAAGCTTCTGGCGGAGCCATGGATCCTACTATGGGAAGAGTGATCCGCCTGTGGGACATTGACGGAGAAAATCCGCACATTCCTTCAGATGATGAATTAAATTCCCTGCTTGAAAATGTAGGATATGACAAGGTGACTCTGGATGGAAATAAAGTTACCATGCCGGAGGGAGTAACTCTTGATCTAGGGGCTGCAGGTAAGGGAATTGGCTGTGATGCAGCACAGAAGATTCTTGATGCAGATAAAAATGTATCAGGCATGATCCTGAATCTGGGCGGCAGCAGTGTTATGAGCTATGGAAGCAAACCTGACGGTTCTGCCTGGCAGGTAGCTGTCACTGATCCGCGGGATACAGAAGGTGATTACCTGGGAGTAGTTACTCTGAATGGTACTGAATTTTTATCTACTTCCGGAGATTACGAAAAATACTTTATAGAAAATGGTGTTCGATATCATCATATACTGGATCCTGCTACAGGATATCCTGCAAGAAGCGGTCTCACATCTGTGACGGTTGTGTGTGATGACGGCCTGAACGCAGACGGACTTTCCACTGCATGCTTTGTACTGGGAAAAGAAAAGGCAGAAGAACTTTTGAAGAAATACAATGCAGACGGACTGTTCGTAGATGATTCTGATCATGTCTGGATGACGGAAGGCATGAAAGAAAGATTTCAATTACTGAAAGATACTTATTCCATCGGTGAATAGGTTTATCTTATATAAAGATCTCTGAACTGTCAAAAATTTCAGTTTTCCGGACAGTTTGGAAATATATTTATTAACTCATATTCAGGAGGATTTAAAGGTATGCGCAAGGGAAATTTAATCAAAATGGCAGCTCCTGCAATTTTAAGTGCAGCAATGATGGTTTCAGGATTACCGGTTATGGCTGCGGATTTTACATCTGATACTGCTGTGGAGACTGAGGCACAGACAGATGAGTTTGATGCAGCAGATGACACCGCTGATGCTTTTGCAGGCGATGAGGAAACACCTTTTGTTGACGATCAGGCAGCAGCAGAAGATGAATTCGCTGCAACAGCAGAAACAGGCTACAAATATGTCTATGCAGGTCTGACATGGGCACAGTACTGGGCATCTGAGGGAGTTTATAATGCTGCAAACACAGCTTCCAATGGAACAAAAGACAGCCATGATGAACTTGACAAAGGCGGTTTCGACACAGTAACCAGAGCTACTGTAAACCATGGCCTGCACAGAGGAAGCTACCAGTGTGAAGCAATCATGTATGACAAAAACGGCGGTTCTTATGAGATTTCCTACTGGACCTCAGCTAATGATGCAGTTCTTACGGACGGAACAACTGTAAAGCTGAATCAGCCTGAGCGAGGACAGATCACAAAAGCTGACGGAAGCGTTGCAGAATTCGACCATTACAGCGTTGTAGGTCTGAAATATGTGCCTGTCGCAGTAAAGGCAGAAGATTATGAAGCCTTCAAATCCCAGTTCAAGATTGTGGAAGACGGAAGCACAATTGCCGGAGGATTTGGAGAAAACAATTTGCAGTCCTATAGTGCAGTTGCGGATGTTACCGCTGAAACAAACGGCTTAAAAGAAGCTGTAAAAGGTTCCGATGGAACATTCACATTCAAGGCCAGAACAAACGGTACAGGTTCCGGACTTAAAGATCAGGCACTCCAGACAGCATCCAATGTTACCGCAACAGTAAAAGAAGCAAGTGGAAGTTACGGCGAATTCTTAAGAGTAGATATTACAGGTGACGGATATGGTGCTCTTGGTGCTAAAATGTATGCTGTAAAATGGGATTACTACGGAAATGGTAATAAAGTTCTGGCATCTTACGGAACAAAATTTGCAGCAGATAACTGGATGCACAAGGCAATGGGAATCCAGCTTGGTCTGACAGATTCCTACCGCTGCCAGCTTCCAAAAGGAACAGATGGAACCGGCAAATGGAAAATCACCGTATATGCAATGGGATATGCAGATACTGTATTTGAAGTTAATGCAACAGATGCAAACATCGTAAAACCGGAAGCAGGAGAAGCAGATACAACAGCATTAAAAGCAGCAGTAGAAAAAGCAGAAGCCTTAAAAGAAGCAGATTACACAGCAGATTCCTGGAAGGCAATGCAGTTAGAGCTTCAGGAAGCAAAGGATCTTCTTGCAAAAGAAAAGCCAACTCAGGCAGAGGTTGATGAAGCTACAACTCATCTGAACGCAGCAGTAGAGGCTCTTGTTAAAGCAGATACTAAGGTAACAGTAACTCTCAACAAGAAAACAGCCACTGTTTACAAAGGAAAAACAACTACACTGAAGGCAACTGTAACAGGAGCAGATGCACCAAAAGTTACATTTACTTCCAGTAACCCGAAAGTTGCAGCCGTAAACAAAACAACCGGTAAGGTTACTGCAAAGGCAAAAGGTACCGCAGTCATCACAGCTAAATGCGGAGATGTAAAGGTAACCTGCAAAGTAACAGTTAAAAATCCAACTCTTACACTGAACAAAACATCTGCATCTGTAAAAGTCGGCAAAACAACTAAGATCACAGCAAAAGCAGCTCCGTCAGGAAAAGTTACATACAAATCCGGCAACAAGAAAATTGCTACAGTATCATCCAATGGTACAATTAAAGGTATTAAAAAAGGTACTGCCAAAATCACAGTAACATGCAATGGTGTAACCAAAACAGTTAAAGTAACTGTAAAATAATCTGACCTGACTGAAGTCAGGCGGACATTTGCAATCGGATTCGCAGACAAGAGAAAAGAAATCCTGTATCCCACAGAAAGGGCAGGATTTCTTTTCAACTGTAAAACTTTATACAGTTGAAAAGAAATCATTTGAATATGAT
>ERZ1027095.585-NODE-585-length-11519-cov-8.694784_pt1 | contig 11519 bp, 9 predicted proteins | sample MGYA00519409_ERZ1027095 | MGnify/ENA primary metagenome ERZ1027095 (study PRJEB26926, sample SAMN06164650) | human gut metagenome | biome: ENVO:00009003; feature: ENVO:2100002; material: ENVO:00002003 | host: Homo sapiens | place: USA | collected 2012 ... | reverse complement strand
CCTTTGTCAACAGGTTTTTGCAAGTTTTTTTGATTTTTTCGACAAAGTTTGAGGGTGAAGTTTGGGCAAGGTGTATATTGGGGCGATGACGGTTGGCGGGCACAAATTATGGGGTTGGTGGGCGGTAAGAGGGTTGCGGGATTAGGCGGTTTGGGGGAATCGGTGAGCGGTGGAAGATTGACGGCAGGCGATGGGAAGGTTGCGGGCCGGGCATGCCCGGCCCCTACGGGGTGGTGGTGGAGGGAGCGGTGTGTTTTCCACATTCGGCACACGTGAATGTGGAAAACACTTGCAATTTCTACCTTATTATAATAGTATAGAGGCAACATACTTGAAACGAGGTCCTGTCATGATCCTGGCATTGAATATCGGCAACTCCAATATTACGTTTGGCGGGTATACGCCGGACGGCAAGCTGGTGTTTTCGTCGCGGCTGTTTGCGGACACGGCGCTGAGCAGTGATGAGCTCCTGTACAAAATCGTAAACATGCTGGCGCTGTACGGGGCGGAGCCGCAGCAAATCACGGCGGTCATCTTTTCCAGCGTGGTGCCGGCGCTGACACCGCGGCTGCGCGAGGCCCTGCGCAAGATGTGCGAGTGCCAGATCATGGAGGTCGGCCCCGGGCTGAAAAGTGGGGTGCGCATCCGCATGGACAACCCGGCCCAACTGGGCGGCGAGCTGCTGTGTGCCATCGTGGGCGCGCTGCAGCGGTGCACGCCGCCCTGCGTGGTGGTGAACTTTGATACCGCCACTACCCTGCTGGCTGTGGACAGCACCGGCGCACTGGTGGGCGGCAGCATCCTGCCGGGGCCGCAGTGCTCGCTGTCGGCGCTGGTGCGCAACACGGCGCAGCTGCCCCAGGTGGAGCTGGAGGCCCGCCCGCGGCGTCTGCTGGGGGCCAACACGGCGGACTGTCTGCACAGCGGCATTGTGTACGGCACGGCGGCCATGCTGGACGGCATGGTCGCGCAGATCCGCGCAGCGCTGGGCGCACCCGACGCGCCGGTGGTCGCAACCGGCACGCTGCCCGACAGTGTGCGCACAGCGTGTGCGACGGATATTGTGTACCGCGAGACGCTGGTGCTGGAAGGGCTGTATTCGATTTGGAAGAAGAATACGCGGAAGTGACGTTGGTTACCGGTATATAAGGTAAGCGGGCGTCGTGGGCAAGGCGGCGCGGAGCGGTCAAGACCGCTCCCTACGGGCCGGGGCTGTAACGTCTGCCGACGTAAAGTTGCGGGCCGGGCATGCCCGGCCCCTACGGGGTGGTGGATGGTTGGCGGGTGCTGGCCGGGAGGTGCGGGCGGCATATAGGCCGCTCCCTGCGGGCAGGCGTATTGTACTATCCGTATTCCGGACAAACATCATTCTATATCCAAAGAGGTGCTGCCCGCGCCTCTTTCTTTTTTTGTGGTGTCGTGTTATAATATATTATGTATAGTTATGTACAAAATTTACAGAGAAAGGTATTTATTCATCACCTATGCAGCATTTGAAAAACTTTAACTGGAAGAAATTTCTCTTGCAGGGGGTGCTCCCCTGCCTGCTGGCGGTGGCGGTGGGGTTCATCTCCCGCTATCAGCTGGAGCTGTCCGACGGCGTGACCGAGAGCTTTTTGCAGCTTCAATGGCCGCTCTACGCGCCGCTCAACGCGCTGACCGCCTTTTGCCTGACGCTGATTTTGTTTGCGCTGCTCGGCAAGTGGAGCCGCGCAACGGGCATTTCGGGCGCGGTGTTCACCGTCATTGCGCTCATCAACTACTACACCCGCGACCTGCACGGCTCGGCGCTGATGCCCCAGGACATTTTGAATCTCGGCACCGCCGCCGAGGTCATGGGCAGCTACACCCTGAAAATCACGCAGGACGTTGTGAAGATCGTGCTGCTCTACCTGCCGATTCTGGCGATTGTGTTCGTGCAGGCGCAGCTGGTCAAGGGTGCGCCTAAGCGCGCCGGCTGGAAGGCCCGCGGCGTGCGGGCGGCGGGCAGCGCACTGGGCGTGTTTCTGGTCATGTTCTTCGGCTACTTCGGCCCCGTGACCATCAAGCCCAAGACGACCTACGGCTGGGCGTGGCAGAACACCTACTACACCTACGGCTATCTGGCCGGGACGATTGAGGCCACCAGTCTGATGGCCGACCCTGTCATTGAGCCGGAGAACTACAACGACGCCGCGGCGGTGAACACCGCCCGCAAGGCCGACGACTACACCGCCCCTGCCAGCCCCGAGAGCGCCGAGGACTACCCCGACATTGTGCTGATCCTGTCCGAGAGCTTCTACGACTTTGACCTTGTCACCGACCTGCAGGCCGACACCGACATCATGCCGGTCACCAAGAACCTGCCCAACTCGGTCTACGGCCACACGATCAGCCCCCATGTGGGCGGCGGCACAAACTCCACCGAGTACGAGATGCTGACCTCCAACTCGCTGATCCTGATGCCCAGCATCACGCCGTTCAACTGGCTGAACCTGTACAACGCCAACAGCGTTGTCAGCTACCTCAAGGGTCTGGGCTACTCCACGATGGCCGCCCACCCCTACACGAACTCCAACTACCGCCGCGACTCCGCCTGGCTGGCGCTGGGCTTTGACGAGACCCATTTCCAGAGCGATTTTACCACGCAGGAGACCTACGGGGACCGCCCGTACCAGACCGACTCGGCCACCTACCGCGACTGGGAAACGATGTACGAGGCCATGCCGGAGGACAAGCCGCGGTTCAGCTTCCTGGTCTCCATCCAGAGCCACGGCGACTACGATATGAACGATGCGTCGCTGGATATTGTCCACGCCGCCACAGACTACGGCGACTACGATGCGCTGATGGACGAGTACCTGAGCTGCATCAAAAAGACCGACGCCGCCGTGCAGGAGCTGTGCGATTACTTTACCGCGCAGTACGAAAAGACGGGCCGCAAGGTCATTGTGGCCATGGCCGGTGACCACGCGCCCAGCTTTGTGGCCCATGTGGCCGACCCCAGCTTTGCCGAAACCGACAACGAGCTGCAGATTCTCGAGCGCAGCACGCCGTTTTTCATCTGGGCCAACTACCCGCTGGAGCACACGGCAGCCGCCACCAGCACCACCGACCCGCTGAACCGCATGGACATGGTCATGCTGACCCCCACCCTGCTGCAGCAGGCGGGTCTGCCCCTGAGCGACTACTACGAGTACCTGCTGGAAATGAAGCACAACACCCCCGTTGTGACCGCCGCCAACGACTACATGAAGGTGGACGGCACCACAGCCGAGTACGGCGCAGACCCCGCGCTGGACGAGTGGGCCAAGGGGTATCTGATGCTGGAATACAACAATATCGGCGCGCACGCCAAGCGCGACCAGAGCATTTTTGACCCCGCCGAATAAAGAGGAGGCATCCCTATGACAGGTCTGAAACGAACCCCGCGCAACCGCAGCGGCTTTACGCTGGTGGAGCTGATCGTGGTATTGGTGATTCTGGGCGTGCTGGCGGCCTTTGCCGTCCCGGCGCTGACCGGGTACATTGACAGCGCCAAGGAAAAGCAGGCCGTCAGCGAGACGCAGGCGTGTGTGATGACGGCGACCCGGCAGGGTGCGCAGAACTACGCCCTGGTGCAGAACGCATCGATAACGGAAAAAAGCGATGGTGCAGATGCTCTGACAAACTGGGCAGGCACGTTGACAAACGAGGTTCCCACCGTGACCGGCGGAGATGTAGCACTTACCGAGGGCAGCGGGCAGTATCTGCTGCATGTAAACAACCCGCCTGCGGGCAATATTACGCCTGCTGGGATTTCTTCGGATGCCGGGGTCAAGGGTACCGTGCAGGGGATGACCTGCAACGCCAGCGGGCAGGTTTTATACTTAGTGTATACCAGCGTCGATGGGATACAGGTCGTATACACGAACGCGGGAACCACCGCGAGTGTAAATATCGGCAGTGATGAGGCTGTTGTTGTGCCGACGCCGAAGAAAAATGACCCCTCCGGCGGGGGTGAAACCGGCGGGGGCAGCACCGGGGGTGGCATTTCCGGCGGCGGTACGACCGGCAGCACTGTTACAGCAAATGAAAAGCAGTTCATTATCCACTTGCAGGATATTGAAACTAAAAACTCTGCGCCTTTTGCAAACAGAAAATATCACATTCAGAGCGACAATAACTCCATTGATGTGACCTCTAATGAAAACGGTGATATTCTGTTGGATATTTCTCCTAAGGAACACCCTCGTCCCAACACTGTTATCGGGGATACGCTGACTACTATCACCGAAGCTGAAGTTCCTAATGGCTACCAAGTCATTCCCAGCAGTACAAAAATCTATATCAATGTTTTCAATGAGGGGGACGACTATCATCTCAATTCCATACAGAATAACGGAAATGACAATCCATTTGCTATCGATATGGATAAAAGGCAGCTTACCATTATGCGCTTTCCCGTTGCCAAATTGAATCTGCGCGTCACTGACCCTGATGGAAAAGCGCTGTCCGGTGCTACCTTTGCTATTAAGAACGGCTCAACCACTGTTGCCGAATTCACCAGTGATAGTAAAGGAGAATGCTCCATTCCTGTCAAACTGCATGAGGGAGATAAGATCGGGTATTCTGCTTTCCTAACTACCGGAGATCAAACTGGCCAAACTTATGTTATAAAGGAAACTCCTCCTGCCGGATATAAGGGAGACTTCACATGTTCTTTTCATTTATATTATAAGCCATATCCCGCTACTCCGACTCCCCATAATACAACCTGGTTCCGTATTGATGATTTTGGCTTCAAACAGGGTACATATAGTCTGGAAAAGACTGTTGGTGATCAGGATACTTTTCATGTCACACACAACAAAAGCTAACTCTGCACTGTCTATATCCGTAAAATTGATAACGCCGGAAATCCTGTATCCAACGCCAATCTAAAAGCTGACAATACCAGCAGCTTCGTTACGCCAGAGCATAAACTACAGGATACAACCAAAATATAGCAGACTGTCGAAAAACGCTTGTAGGGTCGAGCATTGCTCGCCCGTGCCCGTTTGCCTTGCAAGAAAACTGTCCCGGAAAATGCGTTGCGGCGGTAAGTTGGCGGGCGGCCCATGGTCGCCCCTACGCACGCAATAAGGCAAGCATGCAATTTATTGACGGTCTGCTATATAATTTCACCCTCAATCAATAAGAAAGCCCCCACCCAGCCGCAGAACATCTACGGTTGGGTGGGGGTGGTTTATTTGTAGAGATTGCAAGGGCGCGGCGGCAGCGGCAACGCTCCCGGGCGGATATGGGCTCCGCCCCTGCGTTCTCTGCCAATCACAAAAACTCTTTCCAGTAAATCTCTGCGCTTCTCGTCATCTCCCGGGAAAAGTCGCTCGCGTACTTGCGCTTGCAAAATGCCTGCACGGCTTTGTCAAAGTCGTAGTCGAGCTGGCCGTTGGCGGCGGCTTTCGCCGCAAAGTCGGCGCGCAGCTCGTCGGGCGTGCGGTCCGTGTACACATTCTCGCAGACGACGGCCTGCTCGGCAAAGCGGGCGGGCTTGGGGCGGCGCTGCTGCTGCTCCGTGGGGCGGCCAAACACCAGCATACAGGCGGGCACAACGTACTGCGGCAAGTGCAGGGCGTCGCGCATGGCCTCCGCATTCTCGAGGACGTCGCCTATGTAGCAGCTGCCGATGCTCAGAGACTCGGCGGCGACCACGGCGTTCTGGGCGGCAATGCAGGTGTCGGCCACGGCCAGCATCAAGTCCCCTGCCCCGGGCTTGCGGGCGTCTGTGATGCCCGCGGCGTGGTAGGCGTTGAGCCAGCGGCGGCAGTCGGCCAGGAACACCAGCACCAGCGGCGCCCCGGCAATGAACGGCTGGTGGTCGCACAGGTCGGCCAGCGTGGCCTTCAGCGCCGGGTCGGTGATGTCCAGGATCGTGTACAGCTGCTGGTTGCCCGCCGTCGGTGCCTGGAACGCCGCGTTCAGGATGGCCGCCCGCTCGTCCGGCGTGACGGGGTCGGGGGTGAATACCCGCACGCTTTTGCGGGCGGAGAGGGCGGAGAGGATAGCGTTGTTTTCCATAATAAGCTCCTTTAAGCCTTCCCCCGAGGGGGAAGGTGGCGCCGCAGCGCCGGATGAGGGGCAGCCTTCCGGCGGCAACCCATAAGCGGATCAGTACCGCAAGCTTGCCCCTCATCCGTCTGTGGTCGGGGCCACAGACACCTTCCCCCGAGGGGGAAGGCAAATCAAAATCAATTTTTCCGTTTCTTCAAAAACTTCCCGATCAGCGTATCCAGCATGCTCAGCACCTCGCGGATGTTCAGCACGCAGACCACCGCGGTGATGCCCACGACGGGCAGCGCCCAATGGGTCAGGTTCATCATGCACCAGATCTCCGCCAGCACCAGCGCCAGATTCAGCACAAGCCACGCCGGGTGGAAGTCGATCTCCAGCAGACCGCGGGTCGAGTAGGCGCGCAGCAAAAACACCAGCATCAGGCTCAGGAAGCTGGCCGGGGTGACGCCCCACGGGCCCCACTGCAAAATGAACAGGTAGTTCAGAATCAGGTTCAGCACCGCACCGGCCAGCATTGTGAACAGCGAGCCGGTAGACCGTTTATACACGACGTAGACGCTGTTCAGGAACTGGTTCAGGCAGGTCAGCATCGAGCAGAGCGTCAGGAACGGAACAAACGTCCAGGCGTCAAAATATTCAGCCTTGAACACCCGCATGAGCAGCTGGCACAGCATGATGATGCCCGCCACGCAGCAGAACAGCACGCTGGCATACACGCGGAATATCTTGGAGAAGAACGCCTCGCGGTCCGTCTCCTCGGTCACGGCGGAGAGCTGCCACGCCTCGTAGAAGATGCTGCCCAAAATCGTGATGATCTGCGGCAGGAAGTACCCCGCCGACAGCAGGCCGACCCAGTGGTTGCCGCTGCGGCCCGCGTAGCCCTCGCACATGCCCTGCACAAAGAACATGTCGCTGGCGTTGATGATCCAAAAGCTGATGGACGCCGGGATCATCGGCAGGCAGTAGCGCAGCATCTCCTTCCACAGCGCCTTGTCAAACGCCTTGGGCTTGAAGTACCGCCAGCACCCGCCCGCAATGAACACAAACACCATGGATGTCAAATCCGCCAGCGCGTTTGCCAGCAAAAAGCCGGCTGCGCCCATTTTTAAGACGCTCAGGAACAGCAGGTAGTAGAGCAGCAGGCTCAGCGTTGTCAGCACACCGTCTATGGCGACCAGCCGGTTCAGCATCCGCGAGCGGATGAACTGGGTACACAGCGTTCTCATACAGCTGGCCAGCACGCAGAGGTACAAAAAGCCCAGGTACTCCGCAGCGTTGGGGATGAGCCGCACCAGCGGCATGGCCAGCAGCAGCACCACAAAGCCCAGCCCGATAGTCGCCGCGCCGTTGACAAAGACGCTGGATTTGTTGGTCGCTTTGTCCAGCCCGAACCGGATGACCGCATAGGCCACGCCAAGGCTGACCACCGGGATCAGCAGGTTTGTGGCCTGCTGCAAAAGGCTGGACACGCCCATAACGTCCGGCGAGTCGAGCGCGTAGCTCAGATACGGGCGGATGAAGAAGCTGAGCAGCTTGGAGCTGAAGTTGGAGATGGCAAACAGCAGCGTATTGCTGACCAGCGTCGTATATTTTTTCTGTGGAGACGGCAAGATGGGAACCTCCCTTGTTTGTAGAGTATGAAGCCTTCCCCTCCGGGGGAAGGTGGCCGAGCGAACGCGAAGGTCGGATGAGGGCAAACCTTCCGCCGGCACCCCGTTCACGGGCAATCGCGGCAAACTCCCGCTCTCACCGCAGCTTCAGCATCCGTTCCCGCTGCTTATAATCCGGCAGCACCTCCGCCACCGCGGCCCAGAACGCCGGGCTGTGGTCGGGGTGGGCAAAGTGACAGAACTCATGCACAACAACGTACTCCTGCGCGGGCAGCGGCATCGTGCAGAGCCGCCGCGCAAACGCCAGCGTGCCGGTGCGCAGACTGCACGACCCCCAGCGGGTGTTCATGTCGCGCACCGCAATTTTGGGCATCGCGCCGCCCGGGCAGGTCGCCGCGAATTGCGGATAGTATGCCCGGCACAGCGCCTGCATATAGGCCAGTGCCTCGGCCTTGGGCGGCAGCGCGGGGGCCTCGGCGGCCTCTCGTTCGCGCCGGGCCGCCGCACGCGCCTGTGCGGTGCGCACCCAGTCGGCCCGCGCCGTGACAAAGGCGTCCACATAAGCCGCAGGCACCCGCGGCGACGCACTGGCCGCCACACTGCCATCGGCCCGCACGCGCAGGTTGATGTTGCGCACCCGCCGCCGCGTCAGCGTGTAGGTGATGCCGCCCGCCGTCCGCTCCATGCCCGGCCCCCCTTTTGCAAAAGTATATAGTTTATTGTACACGCATTTGCCCAAAAGTGCAACAGTTGCCTGCGGCGGCGCATTGTGGTATGATACTGCCAAAAGGGGGCTTTTGCATGAAATCGCTGTTTTTTGTTCTGCCCGCCCTGCTGCTGGGCCTGACGGCCTGCGGCGCGCCGGTGGCCGCCGTGACCCTGCCCGACACCGTGCAGGTCGAAAAGACCCAGACCGCCGAGACCGCCGTCCTCTACGAGGATGCCGACGGGCGTGCGGTCAGCCCCCGCCGCGCCGCCCTGACCGAGTGGCGCTGGTCTGTGGCCGATGACACGATTGCCGAGGTCGATCCCAGCGGCATTGTGACCGGTCTGCGCGGCGGCTCGACCACCCTGACGCTGCAAAGCGCCGACGGGAAAATTTCCGCCAGCTGCCCGGTGCAGGTGTCCAGCCCGCTGCGCGGCATTGCTTTGGACGACTACACGCTGTATTTTGACGACGAGCTTGTGACCTGGATCACCGCCGACGGCACGCGCGAGTCCGACTACGCCTACGCCAGCCGCGTCGGCGCAGTCTGCCATCTTCTGCCGGAGGACACCACCGACCACCCCGCCGTGACCTATCACATCGCCGACGAGCGCATCGCCCGCTTCGACGGCTCCTGGCTCGTCCCCGTGAATTACGGCACCACAACCCTGACCGCCGACTGCGGCGGGTTTACAGCGCAGTGTACCGTAACGGTGGTCAGGGCGGAGGAACAACCGTAGGAACAGGCAAAGGCGGGCACCGTGCAGTGCCCGCCTTTTGTTGTCAGAAATTGAGGATTGACAGAATCGTAAATAAAGCCATCATAATAATGGACATTCCGCAAAGCAGGAGAGCAACAAAGTTCAGGATTCCCGGTTTCTCTGCCGTTTTACTTGTATCATACGCATATTTGAACAGACAAATTTCCAGCAGCAGCATAGGGGCATACATCCGCACACTGCGGCCACTCTGCTCAAAGAATGTATAGCAGCTGGACGCCGTAAGGATCGCGCACAGCAAAATCATCAGCACACTATTCAGCGTCCGCCGCCAGCTACTTATAGCGGGGCGTGCGGGTTGGGCGAGCTGCTGCTTTTTCTTTTTACCAGTAGACTTTTTCTTATGCTTGGGCTCACTGTTGAGACTGAAATCCCCACCGTATTCTTTCTCTTTGCGTTTAAAATCTTCTCTGTACCAATCGCGATCTTCGACGCTCATTTGTGTTTCCTTTCTGCGCTTTCATTTTAGCTTTATTATAAAGCGAATACAGAGAAAGGTCAATCTTTTTATGACGGCAATTGAAGATACTGCATGTTTTGCCTTTTACTTCAAAAGTTTGGTACGATTGTGGTTACACGTCAAAAGGTAAAGGAAATTAGGGACTACCTTGGTGACCCTCCCGTCCATCTCCCGCGCCCTAAAAACAGCCCGCGGGGCTGTTTTTGCCCCGCGGGACGCGGACGCGGGGCCCGGGCTGTTCGATTCCCGTACTCCTCTACTCCTTACAATGTATAATAAAAAGAAAAAAGCTCAACCTCTTGCGAAGTTGAGCTTTTTGGTGACCCGCAGGTTTCAATATCCGAACCATTCTCTTTAGAAAGCGCGATGGGCTTGTCCCCATCGCGGAGGTTTAGATTTACAATTATTTTATCCTCAAAGACATATACTGTGTTTACGAAGCATTCAATTACTTGCCGCTGTACCTTGTGGTCACGCAAGTCGTGCCTCTTGAACGATTCCAACCACTGCACAACGTACTCTTTCGTCAGCTTCGGATGAGAGGTTTCTTCCTCAAAGATGCTGATTTGCAGTTCATCGCGCTGGGCTTCCAGCGCTGTCAGACGCTCTTTTGTTGTCTGGGTGATGATGCCCTCTTCTATCGCGGCGGCAATATTGTCAATTTTCTTATTGACCTTTTTTAGTTCCTCTTGCAACGCGGGCAGGTGCGTGTTTTCGCGCTTCTGGTTTTCTACAAGGGCATCTGCCAGCATCGCAATTACACGGTCTTGCAACACATATCCCAGCGCCTGCTTGACTACAAAGGATTCAATCAATTCTTTGCGGAATGCTTTCATGTGGCATCGTTCGCCCTCTTTGCGCTTGCGATGCCCACATTTATAATAGTAGTAGGTTGCCCCGGTATGGCTTGTGCCGCTGTCACCTACCATCAACGCACCACAGTTGCCGCATACCAACTTGCCTGTCAGGATGAAGTCTTCGTCGCTCTTCGATCTGGCAGGCGCTTTTTTGTTTGCTTTCATTCGAGCCTGTACCTTGTCAAATGTCTCTTGGTCGATAAGTGCCGGAAAAGCGTTTTCCGTGACTATATCCCTGTAGCGATACTCGCCCAGATAGCGGCGGTTCCGCAGCATATTTTGAAAACTACTCTTTACAAACTTTCTGCCATAGCCGGTCCGTATGCCACGAGCATTCATGTCCGCGCAAAGTTCCTTGATGGATTCTCCCCCGGCGTAGCGCTCGAACACTTCTCGAACAATAGGGCTCATCACTGGGTCAGGTTCGTAGTGGCGTTCCTCGTTGATGCGGTAGCCAAGCGGTACAGAGCCGCCATTAAACTTGCACTTTAGTGCATTGTCCGTATGCCCACGCGTCACTTTCTCCGCTAGTTCAGCCGAATAATACTCTGCCATGCCCTCCAACATACTTTCCAGCATGATGCCCTCCGGCGTGTTAGAGATTGGTTCTGTTGCGGAAATCACCTTGACATTGTTCTTGGAAAGTGCGCGTTTATAGTACGCAGAGTCAAAGCGGTTGCGGGAGAATCGGTCCAGCTTCCACACAAGGACAAATTGGAATCTGTGGGCATTGCTGTCCTGGATCATCTTCTGGAACTGCGGTCGCGCGTCTGTCTTGGCTGACAACGCACGGTCTATGTAACTGCCGATGATTTTCATGTCATTGCGTTTGGCATACGCCCTGCACTCGCGCAGCTGGCCCTCGATGGATTCTTCGCGCTGGTTGTCGCTGCTGTATCGGGCGTATATTACAACATTACTGCTTGGCATTTTTGCGCCTCCTCTCATGCCATTTTATTACTTTATACGCTTTGAATATGGAAATTCCAACAACAAAAAGTAAATTTTTTGTTGTTCATCTTATTCAATATTTGAATAAGATCAATATAATCTGTCTCTTATACACATCTGACG
>ERZ1027095.572-NODE-572-length-11678-cov-7.823540_pt1 | contig 11678 bp, 20 predicted proteins | sample MGYA00519409_ERZ1027095 | MGnify/ENA primary metagenome ERZ1027095 (study PRJEB26926, sample SAMN06164650) | human gut metagenome | biome: ENVO:00009003; feature: ENVO:2100002; material: ENVO:00002003 | host: Homo sapiens | place: USA | collected 2012 ... | reverse complement strand
TCTGGCGTCAGGTCGATTAATTCCTGCAAAGTTGCCATATCACTCTCCTTTGATGTCAATGTTTACAGCTTGGCAAGCCTCTTTGAGCACCCAGTCAACAGCGTCTTTCCATGCTCCGGTTTCGGTTGGCGGATTCTCACGTTTTACCAGTTCATAGAAACGTACTGCTCTAACCAGTCCATCTGACGGTTTTGCCTGTAGTACAGCCTGAGCTATACGGTATGCTTGGAGCATACGGGCGTCGTTGATATCCATTCCGAACGGAATTTCTGATGATCGTGATTCTGCATCTTCAAGCCTGGCAATTTCTTTACGTAAAAAGTATTTCAACTCTTGTTTTTGTTTTCTGTTCATGTGTTTTTTCCCTTTTTGTCTGCCACTTCTCTCCTGATAATTTCATTGCACAAATCCACGCACTCATTGCAGATGTAAACAGACGGTCCAGCAATCACCTTTGTGACTTCGTACTGGGATTTATTGCAGAAGCTGCAATAAATCGTTTCCTCGCCTGAAGTCCATGTTTTGCTGGTTTCGCCAGACATCAGTTGTTTGAGGTCTTTTTCACGACGAAGAACTATCTGGCCACATTCAGCTATTTTTTGGATGTTGACATTTTCTTCTTTCGCCAGCGCTTCCATCCGCTCAATCAGTCGCTGCGCTTTTTCTCTGTCAATGTGTTGCATTGTGTCCCCTTTGTTTGTGTTCCCGGATTAAAGTCATCAGGGCGGATGCGCCCTGATGTTGTATTATTCGGGAAATAACGCCCGGATATTTCCGGCCATCTGACTGGTTATCTGTGCGGTTGATACTGGCTGTGATGCGGGGCGTTCTGTCCTGGTTTGTGTCACTGATAACGCTTCATCATCAGCCCATGCAGCCAGTCGGTAAGCCTCTGCCGGATTCATTTTCAGAAGTGCCAGCCCGGCCAGAAAAGCCACACGTTGGCCGCTTTTGCGGGCTTCTGGTGTAAGGCTGTCCAGCCAGGCGCATGCTTCGCCTTCGTTCTTGACGGCGGCGGGCTTCAGATAGAAACTTATTCGTCTGGTTGGTGTCGTCATTGGTTTACTCCTTGTCCATTGCGTACAGCCCATTAACCAGAGCAAACTGTGGCACCCCGTCCGCGATGAAAGTCGCATTAACTCCGCAGGCTTCGCGGATAGCGGGTGCCACAATCTCCGCCCCGCCACCGACAACCATCACCCGCCCGTAACCCGAAAAACCCGCCAGCGCGCGGATCACGCGTTGTTTCAGTGTTTCTTCCTTTTCACGAATAACCGCCATCAGGCTGGCGTAATGCGCGTCATTGTGGATGTGCTGGCGCAGCCAGGCTTCATCATGGCGATGTTCGATAATGGTATTGGCGATGTGGTGACTGGTGCGCATACCGTTAGTGGCCATCACCGACAGTACGGCATCGGCCATCAGAGAAACGCCTACGTGTGGGTCGCAAAACACCTGGCTGATACCTGCCAGTTGCCCCTGAACCTTTGCCACATCCAGCGTGGTTCCGCCCAAATCCACAATCAGCAGGGATTCAAACGGACTCATGTCAGCCAGTGCCTTAAAGCCAGCCGGAATGGATTCAGGCATAACCCGCACGTTACGGATAGTGAATGCTTCGCCGTTCTGGTACTCCACCGGGCGCATAACGTTCGCTTTTTTGCGGTTGATGTTGGGCATGTCCGGCTGTGCGTTTGTGTCGAAATACTCGCTCAGTGGCAGGGTGACAACCACATCCACCTCCTGTGGCGTGATGCCTGATTTGACCAGCGCGTGATGAATGGCAATGACATTCACATCGCTGTACTGGTATTGCGTGTCGGTCGTCTGGACAAAGCGATCGCTGACCGGATCAAAACCATAGCGCACGCCATCAAGCATGTAGTTCGCGGGCTGCGTGCCACCGAACGGCGCAGACCATTCCGACTTGAAGCTGTTCGGGCTGATGGCGTTGCGGCGTTCGCCGTTCTCAGTCCATGCCAGCTTGATGTTGGTGGAGCCGTCATCGATACAAATTTTCATGTCGCTTTTCCTTATGTTGATTAATTAATCGTTTACGGGATTCTGAAATCCCGTTTTTGCCTGTTTTATGCGCGCTTCATATATCGCGGCGCGTTTTTTGCTCATTTACGGGATTTGTGAATCCCGTTTCTGTCTGTTTTTTGTTTCCACTGGTCAGGCCACCCCGCAGCAGGTCTGCTTTGCGGTGGGCGCGTTCAGTGGTTTCACTGATTCTCTGTGCGTGCTCTGCGTCGCGGATGGCGCGCAGCATGTCAGAAAGCACGGTAACGGGTGTTTTCATGGTGTTCTGGTCTTGCTGAAGTGTGGATGCCAGGCGTGCGGCGGCTTCGGGGTCTGATGCCCCCAGCTGTTCCAGATAGCTGGCGACCGGGTTATGGCGGATCTCCGTGCTGCTTACGCCGTGGTTACGGCTCAGGCGCTGCCAGAGCTGCGTGATCCGGCTGTCCGGTCGGGTATCCGGTTTGCGTACAATTTCAAATCCCTGCGGTGCAATGATGCTGCCGTCAACGTACAGACTGCCGCCCCGTAACAGGTGCTGCATCTGCTGTTCACCGATATGCAGGCCGAGAGATTCAGCAGACTCCCGCCATTCTTTAGCGAGTAATTCGTGGTTATCAGGCAAAGGCCGCTGCTGTTTGCGGCTCTGTGTCCAGCTCTGCATTTCATCACGGCTGTTTTTTGCCTGTTTGTCACGAAGCGAACGCATCAGCGCCCGGCGTTCGTGCCGTTTCAGTGAGCGCATCCATTCGTTCACGTCAACGCCGTCAGGGAGCTGCGGCCACGGTGCTGGCCGTTCTTCCGGCTGTTCTGTCCCGTTGTTGTCTGTTTCCTGTACACGGGGACAGTTATTGCCACGAGTCCAAGGGGCGGCAGGGCCGCCCTGAAGGTCAAAACCATTTTCGCGGGCGCTGTCTTCCGCTTCCGGTTTGCGTCTTACCAGCTTCCAGTTGTCCGGATGCGTGCATACGCGGGAAGACTCCCCGATGAGCGGTGACCAGATCCCGTAAATCTGTACGCTCTGTTCACCGTAATCGTTCAGCTCATCTGCGAGGTCGTAGGCGGTGCGAATCAGGTAGTCCTTGCGTGGAACAAGTACGCCGCCCTGTTTCTCTATGTAGGTGGCAAAACATCCGGCATCAGCGGCAGCAAGAACCGCGTCCATTGCGTCATCCTTCAGCCGTTGCGGTCCTTCCGGGTTGCGAGCCATCTGGCTGGCAAGGCGGCGCAGTTCACGCCACACCTGACGGGAGGGGATACCAAAGAACTGGAACTGGCGGACCCGGTGAAGGCGCGCCCAGCCGATGGCGCGTTCCACGCTCTCGGCCATTGATTTTCCGGTTTCGTGGTCAACGCGTGGCTTGCCCGTTTTCGGGTCGATGCCATCCACGGCACGGCTGTCCAGGTTTTTCCCGATGTAGGTGGCGATGTAGCTGGTCGGTGTGCCTTTTGAGCCGTCGACGTACTCCGCCTTAAAGCGTGGGGTAATATCATCACCCAGCTCGTGACGATCTTCCTGAATGGCAATATCGCGGGTGTGGGACACAATAGTGTCGATTTCTTCCGGATGAGCAAAGACCATCATATGCCAGTGCACGGTGCCGTCATGGTGAGGCTCCACCGTGCGGATGCCATACCAGCGCAGGCCGTCGCGGTTCAGTTTCTTGCGGACCGCCGCAAAAAACGTGTTAACCAGGTAATCGCTGGAGTCGCGCATGGTGGCCCCGTTCCATTTGGGATTCGGATGACCGTTCTCCGTTGTTGCGTGGTATTTTGACGGGCAGGTGACAGTCAGAAACACCGCTTTGTCGCCACGGGCTTCGGCCAGAAGTTCCAGCCCCTTCATGGTGGCCATCATTTCTGCCTTACGGTGAACCGGGTTACTTACTCCCGCGTAATACACTGTCTCGAGATCAATCGTGAACCCATCTTCGTTTTCCAGCATGAAACTTTTCAGGAAATCGCGTGTTTTCTCGCGCTGTGCGCGAAACTCGCTTAATGCGTCCTGGCTCAGATAGGGCGATGTTTTTCTGGAAACCAGACAGGCGGCGCGGAGTTGTTCTTCTCTCCACTCGCAACGTAACAGCCACAGTTTGCGTTTCCACCATTCCGTACAGGTCAGGCGAAGGATTGCGCCCGGCAGCAGCTCCGTGTCCGGTTCGTTCCTCCGGTCTTTATCTGTTGTCAGTGCGTCATAATGTGGAGGCATGATGTGCAGGTGTAACGCCATGCGGGCCAGCATCTGATACGCCTTCAGCGTTACATCCATGGTCAGTTCGCCATCGGTCGCGCCAAAGCCATCGCAGAGTTTTTCGAAGGTGCTGCTGAACATCGCCGCCGTCATGGTGGCCAGCGTCTGTATCTGGTGCTTGTTGAGCTGCGGCAGGTAAAGCAAATCATCCAGGCGTTCGCGTCCGGCAAGGGAGCGATAACCCGGTGTCAGCCAGCGATGGTCGGTGCGGTCCAGACGTTCGAATATTTTGCGCAGGGTTCCGCGCGCGTAGCGTTCAGCCTGCCAGCTCTTTTTGCCTTTCCGGCGATCGGCTTCCTGTTTTTTGCGCAGGAAGGAGAGGTGGCGAATAAGCGGATCGCGCAGATAGGACGGCAGCAGGCGCAGCGAGGCCATGGCTTCATCCACCGCACCGCGTACCTGTTTTCTGGCGTCTCCTGCCAGTGTGATGGTTTTGTCCTGTTTTTCCTGTGCATCCAGGCTTTTATTAATCAGGTTGCCCAGCGGCGTGGCGGAGAACGCCGCATCAGCCATTTCCTGGCGGCGCTCGTTCTCTGCCCGGTAGGCATCCAGCCAGGAGGAAAGCGCGGATTCAGGAACGGGGATCCCCGTTCCTTCACGTCCCACTGCGTGGCGCGGTTGTTGCCAGTCCCTGATGTACTCTGCCGTCATAGTGATTTACTTCGTCATGCCATTCAGGGTGTCGCGGCAGACGGCAGCCAGCCGCTGAATTTCCAGCACGGTGTCTTCTGTGTCGGCATAGTGATGTGTGATGCGGATGCTGTCTGCAATCACATCGACGATCGCAGAGGATGGGCGCTGGTAAATGCCAATAACGGACGGGGTGCCGCCTTCAATGCGGTAAAGCCTGTAATTTCCCTCGTGGCTGTCAATCATGTAGCGACCATCAATAACAATCTTTCCGTCAGCGAGCTGCGGTACAGGCAGGGATTTCAGATACATGTCATAACGATCACGTACGCGAGCGGCAAGATCACGCTCTGTGTTGAGCAGGTATTCAAGAAAGTCGTTGGCGAGAATCATTGCGGCAATCCTCTTGTTACAGATGTGCGAAGGCCTCCCGCCGCAAGGTGCAGGAAAGGCCCGGAACAGGAATTAATGGAGTTTGTTTTGCTGCTGGATGAGCTGCTGAAGCTCGCGCAGATCATCCGCCAGATAGCTGAAAACAGAGGCGGAATAGGTGTTCGATAGTGCGTGGCTGCGCTCATGCAGCATATTGATGTGCATGATTTGTGCGACGCGTGATGCGCGGAAAAGTCTGCGGTTGATTTCAGTCTGGATGTGACGACGCGCAGCGTATGCGCGCTGTTGTTTGCGGTTTGCCATGGTGTGGCCTCGTACGTAGTAAGTTTTAAAAACTCACCATCCAGAGCTGCGAAACTGTGGGTGGTGAGACATACAGGGTTCGCAGTACCGGCTACGCACGACTCCGGCCCGACCAAGGTCGGCCCTGTACGCCCCACCATAATTCGTGTGCGAAAAAGATGTGGCAATGCTTCGCACATAAAAAAACCGCTGGCGCGGTTGTGCGCGTACGTAGTCAGCAGGCTGCGAAACCCGGCACCCGTTTTATGAGGTGCAGCGGAAATGTAACCTGACTGATTGCGGCATGGCAAGCGGTTTTTTTGTGAGAACGGCATACTAAAAAATCCTGATACTGCTCCGGCCAGCGGTTTTCACTGGCCGGGTTTAATTACTTCACCGGAACAAACGGAACAGCTGTATTGCTGGTCATGTATTGCGGCAGCGTGCCGTTCCATTTGTTGATTGCTTCCAGCTCCATAACGCCGGGATTCTGGCGCAGAGCTTCACCGCGTAAACGAATGGCGTCAGCTTCAGCCTGGGCTTTTGTGCGAATGGCATCAGCCTGTCCGGCAGCTTCTGCGCGCAACATGTTGGCTTCAGCTTCGCGTTGCTTGACTTCCTGTTCGCGTTGCAGGGTTTTCTGGTTTGCCGTGACTTTGGCGTTAATGCTGTCGATAACGGTTGGCGGATATTCCGGTTTACCGACATAAGAGAGGCTCATGACCTGAATGCCGATGGGGGTCATCTCTTCCTGAATATCTTTAAGTGCTGAATCCAGCAGTTCAGACTTACCACCGTCGATAAACTTATCGGTGGTCATTTTGCTGGCCAGTCGGTTGAGTGCATCGGCGATCTTCTGGCGCAGGTCAGTGTCGGTAATGTCATCCACGCCTTTGCGGTAGGTCTGAAACACTGTGGTAACTTTGGATGGATCAACCTTGTAAGCCACGCCGATGTGATAGCCGATGGTTGTGCCGTCACTCATCTGGAAGCTGAACGGCTCATCGTAGGTCTTCATTTGTTTGAAGGTCGGGAAGATGTAAACCTCTGTATTCCAGCCAGTCCAGTAGCGGCCAACGCCAACCACTTCGCCAACGCCTTTGTCGTCGCCCAGCTTGTTGACTTTGATGCCCACATTACCTGGCTCAACGCGATCGCAGCCAACCAGCAGGATGGCGGCAAAAAGCGGGAGAATCTGAAAGAGTTTGAATTTCTTCATTGTTTGATTTCCTTGATGTACTTACTGAAAAGGCGAACAACGCCTGCCGGGTACAGCATGGCAATGAAAATGCCCAGCAATACCAGGAAGGAGCTGTCTGATGAAATCATTCGGGGGAGTAGTCCTGCATACAGAATGAGAGAGACGATGACGCATACCAGCGCCCACATGTATGCGCGAAACCAGGTCTTTTTGTTCATGCTGCGATCCCTTACTGGTTAAGGAAAAAATCAAAAACGTTATTGATGCGTTGTAATAACTCGCGCTGTATTGCTTCCGGTGTTTCCGGTTCGCCAGGTGAACCCAGCGTTGCGCAGAAATCAGCGATTTCATGATGGAGCGTCAGGCGAATGGCAGGAGCCGTGGTTCTGGCGTGCTCCAGCTCATCCAGCAGTGCCAGCACGGCAGATGGCGAGAGCATTGCGCGAAACGCCAGTAATTTTTGAGGCGTTGCCATTCGTTGCAGGGAAAATGCCAGTTCGCGTAGCTTCTGGTGGTTGATGTTGCTCATGTTCTGGCTTCCTTCAGTAGCTGGTTAAACATGTGAGTAAGTGGATTGCCACACCCGAATGGCATCGGGTTTACGTGGTAAGAAGCCTGGCCTCCTGTTTTGCGAGCGCGACCACCTGTGCTGCGGTTTGTTCTGATGACTAAGCCGCCGCGCCAAAGTCGGCGTAACTCAGCATTAATGGCTGTGGTTGGGGTATTCAGTGCTGTGGCGATTTCTCCGCCGCTACAACCCGGATGAGTAGCGATGTAGTCCAGAATGGTCATTTGCGTGGCTCCTGTACCTGTCGGATAAGATTCACCTGCACCACGTTGGTGGCGCAGAAGTAAGTGTCGTCAGTGAGGTAAATGTGATGCGCGTCAGGTTGCGAACGGTGACGGTCGAGCGTTTTAATCAGCCGTTCGTCAACCTCGTATTCACGCCCTCTGGATGTGAAACGAATGACGGAAAAACGCTTAATTGCCATTGCGCCCCCCTTTGTCCAGTAACCCTATGCGTTAAATACGGTGCGCTGTGCGTCATCAATGAATGCGACTTGAGAGCGCTCTATCAGGCGGAGATTTGTCAGAAGCTCTGACTCTTTTGTGTGGTAAGGCGTTATCAGGTATTTGCCGTGCAGTTCGGCAATAATGGTGTATTGCGTCATTATTGCCGAACCAAGAATGTAAATGCGGCGTCCAATGCTGGACGGATTCATGGCTGCAACTGTTGACTGTGTTTTAAGAGTGTCGATTTCTTTGCCCTGTTCCTCAATAATTTTGGCTGCGTCAGCGGTGATTTTTGCGATGGTCAGTGCGTGAAGTGCTGCCATATGTTGGCTACGCTTCACGGCATCTTTAGCCATTTCAGCTTCCGCTTCTGATATTTTTTTTAATGTGTCGATAATGCCTTCTTCTTTTGCGTTCATTTTATATCTCCATTATTTACGTGTGCGAATACCTCCGCGAATGCGGATAGTTTTCAGGTTTTCGGGTTTAATCTGGTGTTTTGTTTAATCTGTTATTTGTCAGTGAAAAAGCGTTCAATCTTTTTTACTGAATGAATAATTCGCATAATCCCAATGGCGCAGGCCACCGAAATAATCAGAACAAGCCATGAGATAAATATACTCATGCAATATTCCCCAGCTTATACGGTTCAATATGTTCCCCGCATTCTGCGGCACAGATCAGCTCGGAAAGTTCGTTAAGTGCATCCAGATCATCAGCGTAAAAAGCCACGTCATACAGACTCCGGATTGCCCTGGTCAATGAGTCACGGGCTGCACGTTCAGCATGAGCGCCTGATGCACTTAAGCGAAAATAAAAACGCTCAAGTGCTTTGTTAATGAGAGTTTTATATTCTTTGCCCATCGCAACGCCCTTTAATCTGCTTTCTGAATTTCAGTTTCTGAATCCATACAAATAATTTCGATATAGGGTTTATCGCCATTAGCCTGGCGTGCCTTTTCAGCTTCACTAATGATTTCTCGTACGGTCTGGTACGGAAGTTCCACAAGCAGTCGCGTGCCGTTCAGATAAACGTAAGTGGCTTCGTTGGCTCCGTTTTTACCCGCTGGAGCCACTCCATCAATAGCGGATGCGCGTAATAACATTTCACCGCGAAAATCAATAAAACGGATAAATACACCTTGTGCATGCTCTTTGGTCATAACGCACCTGTTATAAATCAGCCTGTTTAATAAAACTTTGCCCGCGAAGCAGACGATCAACCGTGCGAAGTGCTTCGTATAATGTGAAATCCTGCCCGAACTGATTGTCGCCGCAGCTCAATGCAAAAATGCGGTTTCCGGTAAACGGATTGCGTGGGCATTTGTGGACCACAATTCCAGCTTTCTCAATCAGCCAGGTATGCTCGCCGATTTGTTTTACTGGGTAGCCATCCGGCGTTGCGTGTGTTTCGCTCAGGCTGTAGCGAGAGTTGCTACGTGATGCACTGGTAGCGAAACGGTTAGCGTGGCGTTCCGCACCGTTGCGGAAGCGCGGCTGTGAAGAATTGCGCTGTAGTTTCATATTAAAACTCTGTACCTTCGGTAAGGTGTACTCGTGTCACCTTGTATTGATTTGTGGTATTTTTTGTGTGTCTAGGACTTGGACTGGCCGGTTCAGGTCCTGGCTTATGTTTAATTAAATTGTTTAGAGGTTTTCATGTCAGAAGATAAAAAAGTTGTTAATTTGTTGAGTGACCTTAGTGCTGCTCTGGATAACATTAACCCTCCTGGGGTAAAAACGACGGGTGATAAAGACGCATTAAACGCAGAGATTCATATATTACTGGCGTTAGTAACTGACAAAATTCAGCGTAAATACCCACCTGTCACACAACTGGTTGATTTTTAATTTGATTTATGCCGGGCTGCTCCCGGCATCTTCTAGCTGCCATAATGTCTCGTCACCTGATAGAGCAAAACGAAATGAGTGAAGTATATCCTCCCGAGAGAAGCTCACGGCTACAGCTGCGGGAAAGTCAAATATAATCCCACCTTCATTTTTAAAACGATTACGCAATTGATAGGCTATCGGTTTGATTTGTGCAGGAAGAGTATCTACATCTCTTCCATTGACAACAGAATCTTTGTTTTCCAGTACTGATTTAGCGATTAGATATAGATGCCAGTAACTGGTTACAATTGTTACTCCTGTGATGTGTCGTAAATTAATTGCAATTCGTCCGTTATTATGTTTTTCCGCAAGGTATTTCAGGTTATCAATTAATGCTTGGTCATTTTTTGAAATAGTTATTGTGAAATCTGACGTGTTTGTTTTCATACGATTAGTTGCCTCTGTTGTTTCTGAGTTGGTTCAGTTTTGAGCTTCTGCCTGTATAAACTCGCTTACCGTTAATGGTCTGGCAGTCTTCTTTATTAGCTGGAGAGAACTTCCTTTTCTGGCGGTCATACGTCCAGTAACTTTTCCAGTTGTGCCATTCTGGGGGCTAGTGCTCTGGTAGCTCATCAGCCAACTTGTCCCACTCTTTGGCGTTAAACCACCATACTCCGTCTGAGTTTTCATCTTCCGGGTTTGTGCGCGTCTTGTGTCCCGGCATTTGACCGCGATGAATGGCTACGCGCAGTGCAGATTTTGTTAGCCCAATATATGCCGCGCCTTTTTCCAGAGAGCAAAGCCCGGCGATCGGACCATCCAGCCGTAAAGTCGCTCCTTTTTTGTAGGAACGCTTTTTCTTGTTTTCTTCGTGTTCGTCGTCGTTGGCGGCATCAATGGATCCGCTGAGTGTGTCACTTTCCTGAAGTGGTTGGTGGTCAGATAACTCTTTATCGGCAATGAAGTCCCGCATTTGTTATCCTCTTGCGTTGGTGCGCTTGTTGCGCCTTGTGATGGTTTGTTTTGGTTTGTTTTCTTCACCATGTGGTGAAGAGTGAAAAGAGGATACTCATCGTATGGTGAACATGTCAAGAGATTACGCCAAAAAACTAAAGGCGATCAGAAATGCAGAAAAACTTACACAATCTCAGTTTTCGCAAGTAACGGGGGTTTCTGTAGGGACTATAGGGAATTATGAGTCTGGATATAAACCTGCGCGAATTGAGGTTGTAGAAAAAGTAATCCAAGTCGAGCGATTCGAAAAATACACTATGTGGATACTTCACGACAAAACATTTCCCGCTGCCGGGCAGGTTGCCCCGGCTCTCTCTCTTGATGGCTCTATTCAGTCGGAGGGCGATCAGGTTTCAATCGGTATTACCCAAAAATCACCCCGATCAGGCCGCAATGTTGGCTGACTCTACACATTGAGCGAATTACATATCGCAAGGAGTGTTTAGTTAATTTATCCGTTGGAGGGGCTAATCATGTCGATTAAGCAACTCAAAGACGGACGTTATCAGGTCGATGTCAGACCGCAGGGGGCGGAAGGAAAGCGGATTCGAAAAATCTTTGCCCTGAAATCAAAGGCTCAGGAGTTTGAGAAGTATGTGTTACAGAACTTTCATGACAAGCCATGGCAGGCTAAGCCAGCTGATCAGCGGCGATTATCAGAGCTGCTTGATGCGTGGTGGATGCTTGATGGGCGTAATCAGGCTTACGGGGATAGCTACAGGGTTAGGCTAGGGAAGGTTGTTCGTGAAATGGGAGATCCTCGCGCCAGTCAGATGACGCGAAAATTTATGCTTGAATATCGGTCAGAGAAATTACAGGCCGGATTAATGCCGTCCAGTATTAATCGTGACTTATGCGTACTGTCTACCATGTTCACGGTGCTGATTGAAGCTGAGGTCTTTCACAACGCGAACCCTGTACGCGGTATACGAAAACTGAAAGTTCAGAACACAGAGATGGCCTTTCTTTCTGATGATGAGATTGAACGGCTTCTTGAGCGACTGGAGGGTGATGCGCGTCGTGTTGCCATTCTGTGTCTTT
>ERZ1027095.570-NODE-570-length-11699-cov-9.963672_pt1 | contig 11699 bp, 7 predicted proteins | sample MGYA00519409_ERZ1027095 | MGnify/ENA primary metagenome ERZ1027095 (study PRJEB26926, sample SAMN06164650) | human gut metagenome | biome: ENVO:00009003; feature: ENVO:2100002; material: ENVO:00002003 | host: Homo sapiens | place: USA | collected 2012 ... | reverse complement strand
CTATTCGCTGTATGATGGAGACGAAGCTTCGTCTCGGCGTTTATGATCGGGAAAATCTGAATCCGTATGACCGTGTGACCGAGGACGATATCGATTCCCCGAAGGCACGTGAAATCTGTAAAGAGCTGAGCCGCGAATCGATCGTACTTCTGAAAAATGAGAACGGAGCGCTGCCACTTGACAAAGCCCTGAAACCAGAAGATATTGCCATTGTCGGACCGCTTGGTGATGCATGGTATCAGGACTGGTACGGCGGAACGGCACCATACCGCACAACCTTCCTGCAGGGGATGGAAGTACTGAAGCAGGAGAACATTACATTCGCGGATGGTCTGGATCGCGTTATTTTCCGCTGTGATGGAAAAGGTCTTGCCGTAGCAGAAGACGGAACACTTCAGATGGCAGATGAGCCAGATGTGTTTATCAAGGAATACTGGGGTGAGGGAAGCTATACGTTCAAGAGTGTCCGTACCGGAAAATACCTCGGCGCAAGACTCTCAGAGTCGCAGGGAGAAAAGCCGAAAATGGGACAGATTGCGGCAGACCGGGAGGAAGCCTTCGACTGGTTCGTGATGGAGATTTTCCACGTGGAGCCGCAGGAGGATGGCAGCGTTGTGCTGACCAACCGTTTCCATTACCCGGTTTATAAGGATGCAGAGGGATTTTTCTCCTTCGAGCAGACGGAGGGAATTCCGATTACGATGGAGGTTGTCGAAAACGGAATTGAAAAAGCAGTTGCTGCAGTCCGGGGCAAAAAGCAGGTTTTACTTGCGCTCGGCTGTAACTCCGTGATCAATGCGAAAGAGGAGATCGACCGCAACACACTGGAGCTGCCAGAGGAGCAGGAGATGCTGCTTGACCGGATCGCAGAGGTCAATCCGAATACCGTTCTGGTGCTGTTTACGAATTATCCGTACACACTTCAGAAAGCGATGGAAAAACTGCCGGCGATCATCATGTCTGCAACGGGAAGCCAGGATATGGGAAGCGCAATGGCAGAGGCTGTGCTTGGAATCTATGCACCGGCCGGCCGTCTGAATATGACCTGGTATGAGAGTATCGATCAGCTGCCGGACATTGACGATTACGACATCATCAAAGGAAAAAGAACGTACCGCTATTTCGACGGGAAGGTATTGTATCCATTCGGCTATGGCCTGACGTATACCACATTTGCGTATGAGAACTATAAGGTTTCCTTAAAAGACGACCGCCTGCTGCAGATTTCCCTCGATGTAAAGAACACCGGCGATACCGCAAGCGACGAGGTTGTCCAGATCTACGGTTCCGCTCTGGAATCCTGCGTAAAGAAACCAATCTGCCAGCTGCTTGATTTTGTCCGTGTGAAAAACATTGCCCCGGGCGAGACGAGACACATCGCACTGGAAATCCCGGTGGAGGAGCTTCGCTTCTACGATGTCATCAGCCGCAGACTGATGGTAGAAGAAGGAACGTATGAAATCTATGCGGGCGCATCCTGCAAGGATAAAGCCGTTTCCGCAGAAATCTTTATTCCGGGCGGAAAAAGGGGAGTACGCGATCTGAGTGCATTTACCGCGGCAGACCACTACGATGATTACGAGAACATGTATCTGACGGAAGGCCACTTCAATTTCAAGGCAGTCCGCGTGCAGGATGAGACGAAAGAAGGTGTTCTCGTTTACCGTGACTGTGATCTTTCCGATGCTGCTGTTCTGGCGCTTCATGTGAAGAGTGAACGCGGCGGCAGTGTGGAAGCCTTTGTGGATGGTGTTTCGATGGGAAGCTTTACCGGTGACACAAGAACCTGTGAGTTCCGCAGCGCCCCGAAACTGGACCGCTATGCGGGGGAAGAAGTAAAAGAGCGCAACCGGTACCGCGAGCCGGTTTATGAGGATGTTGAAATTTCCCTCGCAGACAGACCGCAGACGGACGGCGCATCTGAGATCCGTCTCGTCCTGAAGGGAGATATGCGGATCTGCTATCTGCGTGTGCTGAAAAATAAGAGCACAGGAAAAATTCAGATGGGCGTAGCAAACTAACCAGATCATGTATTGTCTGAAAAAAGTATTGACAAATTGTGTGAATATGAATAAAATATTCCTGTAAAAACAAAATACGGAGATCTTCAGGGCAGGGTGTGATTCCCTACTGGCGGTATAGTCCGCGACCCGCTGCGATATCAAACAGCGGCTGACTCGGTGCAACTCCGGGACCAACAGTTAAAGTCTGGATGAAAGAAGATGAAATAAAGTTTATTTGCATGGAAATATTTTTGGTGCCCTGAATTCAAGAAAAGGAATTCAGGGCACTTTTTTTCGCGGGCAACGAGCCAAAGTCCGTGCTTGCACGAGACCTTGGCGACTGCCGCGAAAACGAGTTCAAATTCGTGGAGCGTATTTGGACTCGTTACTTCCTGCAGAACCGGTCAAGATCTCCAGAAAAAAGGAGAAATGCAGTTATGAATGCACAGACAACAGCAAAACAGACATCAAAGATGTCGCAAATCGGAAAAACCCGTTACATGGTACAGGTGGCAATGCTCGGCGCCGCCGCAGTCGTATTGATGTTTTTTGACATCCCGCTTCCGTTTGCCCCGAGTTTCTACAAGATTGATTTAAGCGAAGTTCCGGTGCTGATCGGAGCCTTTGCGATGGGACCTCTTGCCGGAGCTGCGATTGAGCTGATTAAGATTCTGCTGAACCTTGTTATGAAAGGAAGTACCACCGCAGGTGTTGGCGAAGTGGCAAACTTCCTAATCGGCTGCGCGTATGTTATGCCGGCCGCATGGATCTACAAAACACAGAAAACAAAGAAAAATGCCATGATCGGTATGGCAGTCGGAACTGTATTTCTGGCAGCAGCCGGCGGTCTTCTGAACGCTTTTGTACTGCTTCCGGCTTATGCAGCAGCCTTTGGAATGCCGATGGATGCCCTTGTGGGAATGGGATCCGCAGTCAACAAAGCAATTACAAGCCTTCCGACCTTTGTTCTGTTTGCCGTTGTACCGTTTAATATCATCAAAGGTGTTGTGGTATCACTGGTAACCATGCTTCTGTACAAGCACATCAGCAGACTGCTGAAGGGTGAGGCGATGAATTAGTTCATCATTTCCGAAATCATTTCCGTAAACGGAGAATCCAATAAATACGTTGTAAAGAGACGGACAAAATGCAGAGAGAAATCCTCTGTTTTTTGTCCGTCTTTTAAAATTTTCGGGGAATGGCGGCAATGGATTGCCCACACAGGTCTTTTAGTAGTACAATGAAGCATAATCGATAAAAGAAAATACGCAGCGAAATTGGAAAGGAGCGCAAAAAAAAGAGATCCGCACATTGGCTGAAATCTCTTTTCTATCACATTTTAATATTGTTATTATGTCTCGAAACTGTTAAGCGCTTTCCAGATGTTCCATCACTTGAACGCCCCATTTAAAAAGGGCGGTTCGCATGGCGAAGGTCAGGACTGCGGTAAGCAGAATCATCACGCTCGTGGTGATGTGGATGTTGAGGTGAAGTTTTCCGTACAGCAGGTAGCCGGCTCCGATCAGGATTGCGCCGACGGTGAGGTCGATGAGGACGGAGATCAGGGAGCGGTTGTTGGATTTTATGGCGGCGGTTTCGTTTTCCCAGTTTAATTTCGGAAATGCAAGGTCAAAAAGGAGCTGTTCATAGTTTACGAACAGGGTAAATAAAACCGTGATCGCCGTGGTGTAAAGAAGGGTCGCCGGGTGCAGACCGAAAACGACCGCGATGATGTTGAAGACCAGAGCGTACGGCAAGGTGCCAAGGAGACTGATCAGGATGCCGCTTACCAGCATGGCACGGATCTGGTCGTGATAGCTCATCGGAATGCATTTCATATAAATGTATTCGCTGCCCTTTCGGGACATCGCTGTGGCGGAGATCACGCAGAACATGGACATCATGACGGCAATTCCGGCGGCGGTAAGGACGGCAATTGCGACAGGCAGTTCCCCTTTCAGGAGGCGGAATATGGTGCCATCGGCGACAAGCCGGGTCCAAAGGCCGGTGGTTTTAGCCATGCCAAGGCTGGAAATGACGGAAACGAGGGCAATGCCAAGCATGAAGACCGGCCAGATGAGAGGCATCAGAACACAATTCATAAACCAGGCCGGGGTTCGGTACAGTTTTTTCCATTCGATCATCGCGTAGGTGCCGACCGGATTTTTGCTTTTGACGGTTCTGGTCACTTCTTCTTTGGATAAAATGCGTTTTTCGCTGGTGGTCTCGCTCATGCCGAGGACAGCCGGAAGGTAGATTTTCCAGGCGAGGGCGAAAAAGACAGCAAGGATGACGGCGGTTGTAGCGATGTAGAGTATCATTTTGAGAAAGGATGCATCTGCAAGGCTTCCGGTCATCAGGGGCAGGTTCGGAAAAATGGTCCGGAAGGCGCGCAGAGTGCCCTTCTGGCTTTCCATCAGGTTCATGATATCCTGCATTTCAAAATTTCCGATACTGCGCGAAAATACGTTGATGCCGATCGCAAAAATCAGGGATGCGGCGAATCCGAGGTAGCTTAAGAAATCCTTGTTTCGGATATTTTTGAAAAGACGCATCACGAGCATCGTCAAAACTGCGGCGTAAACGAGCGGCACAACCGGGAAAATAAGGCAGGCGAGGATCATATTGATCCAGTAAAAAATGCCCATTTTGGCGCTGATCCCGTACCCTAACAGAAACGGAAAGAACAGCAGTACAATGAGATAGTATTCGTTCAGCAGACAGCAGAAGCCTTTCGCACCAACAATCTGCGCCGGGGTAAACGGCAGCGGCAAAAGCTTTACGAGGTCAGAGTCCATGTAATACTCGCTCAGAAACAGCGGCAGGCCATAGAAGAAAATGACCATCATGCCGATGGCACAGACGAACTCGATCAGCAGGGTTTCCAGCCCGAGCGGCTGCAGGAAGGTATAGCCGGAATATCCCAGAAGAAACAGTAAGACCGACACGGGAAGGAGGCAGACACCAAGCAGAAGGTATACAACGATACGTCCTCCGTCCGAAAATGCTTTCTTTTTTCCGCTCTTCTGATTGCTTTTTCCTGGTCCGCTTTTCAGAAGGAAACGGGTGAGAATCCATAAATTACGCATGTTCTGTGATCTCCAAAAAGATATTTTCAAGCGTCTGATCCGGATAGGCCGCTTTTAATTCTTCCAGGGTACCCAGGTATACCTGGCGGCCGTGATGGATGATGGCGATGCGGTCGCAGAGTTTTTCCGCTACTTCCAGCACATGGGTGGAAAACAGCACGGCGTTTCCGGCATCGGCGTGTTCACGCATCATCTGTTTGAGCTCGTGCGCGGAGCGCGGGTCAAGGCCGGTCAGCGGCTCATCGAGAATCCAGACCGGCGGCTTGTGGATCAGTGCGCCCATCACCATGATTTTCTGACGCATGCCATGCGAGTAGCTCATGATACGGCTCGAAAGGTTCTCTTCCATCTCAAAGCGTTTTGCGGTTTCTTCGATAAAACGCTGACGCTCTTCCGTTCCGACACCGTAGATATCTGCCATAAAATTCAGATATTCAATTCCCCTGACGCGAAGAAACGCATCCGGGTCGTCGGGCACAAAACCGAACTGGCGCTTGGCTTCGAGCGGATCCTTCTGGATATCTTTTCCATTGATTTCAATCGTTCCCTCGGACGGTGCCAGGATGCCGGTGATCATTTTTAATGTTGTCGTTTTCCCGGCTCCGTTTGGGCCGATAAATCCGGTGATCTTTCCATCTTCGATATCCCAGGAAAGATCATCGACGGCTTTTTTGCTTCCATCGCCGTAAATTTTGCTGACGTGGTTCAGACGAATCATGTTTTATTCCCCCTCTTTTTTTCTTGTAAAACGAAACTGTGATTCTCTTGCTTCGTTTCTAAAAACAGACTGCCCTTTTCTCACTCCGAAAGCTCTTATCCTTCCCTGCGCAGGAAAAGGAGTCAGGCGGATCTTCGCAATCCGCTTCGCTACTTGCTTGATTCGGTTAAATTTCGAAGCACGGACTGTGATCTTGTGTTTTTTTCAGTATGCATTCTTCTGCCAGAACTGTCAATCAGCGGAACGAAAAATACAGAATTTTGTAAGAACTTGTAAGACTTTTAGAGCGTGTCTGAAAAAAAAGATACCGCAAAGTGAAGCCTGCAGATTGCGGAAATGCTTTTTCAGACACGCTCCAGGATCAAATCCGATTTTACCCTCTACTTTTTCAGAATCACATCGATGACTGTATCGACTCCATCCGGCAATACCGGGTCTTCGCCGAGATCGGCGAATGCCATGGTCGGATAATCGCTGTGTACCCAGCTTGTGGAAACCGGGATTTCCGCGCCGGTTGCGACGTAGCGGATCGCCTGGATTTCTTCTTTTTTCACGCCGGGCAGCGGCAACGGCCCAACGGTATTTTCATAGACATGAAAATACAGATGGTTTCCGTGGCGCGTCACACGGCCAAAGTCCGGTTTCTCAATACCGGCTTTTCCGCAGCCGTAAATGCTCTCTCCGTTTTTCTTCATCCACTTTCCAATCTCAGCCAGCCGTTCGATCGACTCCTCCGGGATATTTCCCCTGGCGTCCGGGCCGACGTTCAAAAGCAGGTTTCCACCCTTCGATACGCACTCGACCAGCTTTTTGATCAGCATCGGTGCCGGTTTGAAGAAGTGGTCGTTGGCACAATAACCCCAGTGATTGTTCATCGTGACGCAGGATTCCCAGGCGATATCGTTTCCATTTACATCCTGGATGCCATTCGGCGGAATCATCTGCTCCGGGCTCACAAAGTCGCCGTGGTACGGGGTCGGATTTCCGGCCGCCAGAGAACCGTAGCCCTCTCCGCTCACCTCGAGACGGTTGTCGATGATGACATCCGGCTGGAGCTTCCGCACCATATTGATCAGCTCCGTCGCTTTCCATGCTTCGCCGCGCAACGTATCGTAGGAAAAGTCAAACCACAGCACATCGAGCTTTCCGTAGTTTGTGCAGATCTCGCGTACCTGATTGTGCATGTAGGTCAGGTAGCGGTCGAAATCGCGGTCATCGTTTTTGTATGCCGGGTTGTTCCGCATCGGGTGATTCCGGTCGCCGTAATGTGGGAAATCGTCGTGGAACCAGTCGAGCAGGGAGAAATACAAACCAACCTTCAGTCCTTCTGCGCGGACGGCATCAACATACTCTGCAACGAGGTCGCGGCCGCATTTCGTGTTGGTGGATTTGAAATCGGTATACTGGCTGTCGAAGAGGCAGAAACCGTCGTGATGCTTGGCAGTCAGAACCATGTATTTCATGCCGGCCTCTTTCGCCGCTTTTGCCCATTTCCGCGGCTCGAAATCAACGGGGTTGAACTCCTCGAAATATTTCATGTAATCTTCTTTTGGAATCTGCTCGGTACTCCGCACCCATTCTCCGCGCGCCGGGATGGCATAAAGTCCCCAGTGGATAAACATGCCGAAACGGGCGTCGCGGTACCACTCCATCCGCCTGTCATAAGCTTCTCTGTCAAATTTGTACATCGTTTTGCTTCCTCCTGTTTTAGTTTTATATTGGTAATGATTCAGAGTACCATTTCGCATGGCTCTGAATCGTTACGTCAAGCGGATATTCGCAATCTGCTTCGCTACTTGCTTGATTCGGTTAAATCTTAATTTTCACCCATTTTCCCTGTTTGAATCGGATCGTCGCAAAGATAAACCGTGACATCTGATCCGCCAGCACGCCGAACCAGATTCCGACGATGCCAAGCCCCAGCGTGTAACCGCCGAGATACGAAACGATCGTACGAATAAATGTAACGCTGATCATAGATGCAACTGCCGTATAAAGCGTATCTCCCGCACCGCGCAGGCATCCCATGTAAATAACCTGACAGATCTGGAAAATGACGACGAAAATAATGACATGGATGATGCTGACACCGATTTCAATGATATGCTGTTCTTCGAAAAACAGACTGTACAGCCATCTTCCGCCGAAGAGATAAATCGCAACGAGGCATACTGCGATGCCCGCGCCGATCAGTGCAACCGCTGCGGACTGGAGGCCGTCACCGAACGCAAACGAAAGCGACATAATATTCATGCCGACCTGGTGTGCCGCCATCGCATCGGTTCCCTGCTTGGCCGCCATGGTCGCCGTCATCATAAAGCCGATCCGCATGAAAACCTGCTCGAAAAACACACTGTACCCGACCCTGACCAGGCTGATGAACGCTGCAATCGTCGGTTTAATTTTGTTCTTCAGAATATAGCCAAGATTCAGGAATCCGTCTTGCTTTGTGATGGAAAGGATGCTCATCACACATCCGACAATCGTTCCTGTGACGGTTGCCAGTGCCGCACCCTGAATGCCGAGTGCCGGGAACCCGAAATGGCCGTTGATCAGAAGATAATTCAGGATAATATTAATCGTATTTGATGTTACATTTGTGCGCATCGTGATTTTTGTATTGCCCGCACCGCGCTGTGCCGAGTTGATCCCCATCTGGATACAGTTAAAAATCATACCGCCCATGATGATACGGAAATATGTTACTGCGCCATTATGAGTCTCCGCCGTTGAACCGCACAGATGGATAATCGGACTTGCAAACGCCACAAATCCAACACTGAATACAGCTGCTGCAAGGATAATAAATACAAGCGCAGTTACCAGAGTCTCATTCGCCGCACCCTGCCTCTGCTCTCCGCGTCGCCGCGCAACGAGAGCAGAAATCGACACATTCAACGCAAAGAAAAACGCCAGGCCAAGCAGCTTCGGCTGTGTCGTCAGACCGACCGCGGCAACTGCGTAGGAGCCAAGCGAACTTACCATCAGCGAATCTACAAGACCCGCAAATGCAATGAAAAACGACTCCACGATCGCCGGCCACGCCATGTTGACGGCGGTCTGGAATGTGTCTTTGTGGTATTTCCCCTTTAACTTGTTTCCTAAGTACCCCATTTCTTTTCCTCTCTTTCGTCCCAATACCAATTTCTATTTTACTTTGTTTTAACAGAAGGGTCAATACGGTACCGGCAGAAAAAAGCCAGCCGCAAAAGCAAAATTCTTTTCGCTTTTTGTGGCTGGCTTTTCTTTTATCTTTCCGTAGCGATTCAGACCCCCATCTTGATTCCGCTTACGCTACATCCCAGTATTGCTTCTTATTTTTTCAGCACAAATTCTGCCTTATTCTCTGTCGTGCTGTCGCTTCCGATGAAGACTTCGAAAGCACCGTTTTCACTTTCTACACGCTCATTTTCTGTCAGGAAGCGAAGCTCTTCTTCTGTGATTTTGAAGATGACTTCGGTTTCTTCTCCCGGCTGAAGGGTTACCTTGCAGAAATCTTTCAGCTCTTTCACCGGGCGTACCACGGATGCGGCTACGTCGTGGATGTAAAGCTGTACGGTCTCGGTTCCCTTTGTATCGCCGGTGTTTTTCACGATTACGGAGGCTTTAATCTCATCTTCCATGCCAAGCTCTGCCTTGTCCAGTTTCACATCTGAAATTGCAAAGCTGGTGTAGCCAAGGCCATATCCGAACGGGAACAGTGGTGCGTTCGGGATATCGAGGTATTTGGAACGGAAACGGTCTTTGTCCTTGCCCGGCACATGCGGTCTTCCGGTGGAATACTCGTTGTAGTGAACCGGCACCTGGCCTACAGAGTACGGGAAGCTCATGGTCAGCTTGCCGCTTGGAGCGTATGCACCAAAAACAACGTCTGCGATTGCATTGGCACCTTCGGTACCCGGCATCCATACTTCAAGAACGGCTTTTGCTTTCGATACGACATCGCGCAGGTCGAGCGGACGGCCGTTGAAGAGGACAACGACAACGTTTTCATTGACTTTTGAAACGCGCTCAAGCAGTCTCTGCTGGATTTCCGGGATGCGGATGTTCGCGTTACTGGTTGCCTCGCCGGACTGCAGACGGTCCTCACCGATCGCAAGAACGACAACATCGGCCTCCTTTGCTGCGTTTACCGCCTCAAGAAGCATGGTCTCCTCTTCCTCTGGTGTATGGGACTGTTCCATCGCTTCACCGAAGCCCTCCAGACGGATGTCGGAGCCGAGCATCGGGGAACCTGCATGGAAGCTCATGTTTGTCGTATCTGCCTGCGCTTTTACGGCCTCTTCCAGATTTGTCACATCCTTTGCATCTCCGATAAAGGACCAGGCGCCCATCAGGTTTCTGCTGTGGACATACGGTCCGATCCAGGCGATTTTTTTCTCCTTGCCAAGCGGCAGGATTTTCTCGTCGTTTTTCAGCAGTACAAACGATTTTCTTGCGGCTTCTCTTGCCAGATCGCGGTGCTCTTTGCAGAGAATGACCTCTTTTTCTTTCGTCTCGTCTGCGTCTTTATACGGATTTTCAAACAGTCCCAGCTTGTTTTTCAGTTCCAGAATACGCATGCAGGACTCATCGATCAGATCCTCGGAAATCTTACCCTCTCTTACAAGACGGCACAGGTTTTCGCAGTAAATACCGGTCATCATATCAATGTCAACGCCTGCCTCGGCGGAGCGGACAGCTGCCTCCTCGCGGTCTGCGCAATAGCCGTGGTAAATAATCTCCTCGATCGCTGCCCAGTCGGAAATCAGAACGCCGTCAAATCCCATCTCGTCACGCAGGATGCCGCGCATCAGTTTCTTGTTTCCGGTTGCCGGAACACCGTTTACCGTGTTGAAGGAAGTCATTACCATCGCTGCGCCTGCATCGATGCCGGCTTTGTAGGACGGCAGATAGAAGTCACGGAAGGTATGCTCGGAAAGCTCTACCGTATTGTAGTCTCTTCCTGCTGTCGGTGCGCCATAGCCTGCGAAATGCTTCACACAGGAAGCAATTTTGTACGGCTCCTTCAGATCGTCTCCCTGGAATCCGCGCACCATTCCGGCACAGAACAGGCCGTTCAGATACGGATCCTCACCGGTAGACTCCATGACACGGCCCCATCTCGCATCGCGAACCAGGTCGGTCATCGGTGCGAAGGTTACGTGAAGGCCGGAAACGGCTGCCTCTTTTGCAGCAACTGCCGCACACTTTTCGGACAGCTCCGGTTCAAACGTTGCGCCCTGTCCCAGCGGAATCGGGAAAATGGTCTTGAAGCCGTTGATGACATCCAGCATGAACAGCATCGGGATATGATGCGGGTGCTGCTCCACGAAATCCTTCTGGATTTTCTTTAATGTTTCTGCGCCCATGGAACCCAGGATGGAACCGGAAAGCGCTACATTTTCCGGCGTAAAGCCTTTATCTGCCATCGGTCCCATGGCTGTGATGTCCATATCTTTATTGAAGAAGGCGCCCACCACCTGGCTCATCTGGTTCACTTTTTCTTCCAGCGTCATGTCGGCCAGAAGCTCTTTTAATTTCTGCTCGGTCATTTTTTCTCCTCCATACCTCGTTTTTGCTGTATCTGCTTCTTCAGAAACCCCTAAAATGTCAGAAAAATATCGTTTTTCCGTTTTTTTCTGAATCTTATACTGAAATTTTACCACATCTGACTTGAAAAAAATATCCCCTGATCCGACCTTTTTCTTTCACTATTCCGACCTGTTTGCTGCTGTTCCGGTGCGTAAGAAAGTGATAAAATCCACTGTTATTTCCCGAACATGTGAAGGGTGGCTTTCCGCTATTTTTCACTAAAACTTCTTCGGTATTCCAGCGGTGCGTATCCCGTATTATCCTTAAACATCTTCGTAAAGTACGAGAAATTGCTGTACCCCACATACAGCGACA
>ERZ1027095.563-NODE-563-length-11784-cov-10.263279_pt1 | contig 11784 bp, 10 predicted proteins | sample MGYA00519409_ERZ1027095 | MGnify/ENA primary metagenome ERZ1027095 (study PRJEB26926, sample SAMN06164650) | human gut metagenome | biome: ENVO:00009003; feature: ENVO:2100002; material: ENVO:00002003 | host: Homo sapiens | place: USA | collected 2012 ... | reverse complement strand
GCCAAAATCCCGAGACATACAAGCCAAAATTCCATTGCCGCAGGCAATCTGGAATTTTGGCTACGTTACTGTGAACGGAGTGAACAGTAACGTCTGAGAAATATAAGGCCTGTCACTGTTGTGTAAACGGTTGACAGATGGAATTTCCAATGATAATATAAATTCATTCGACATAAAAAATATTCAGTTGTATTTTTTATATATAGATGTGTAAAAAACAGTATAAAATACGACAACAGGAGGGAAAAAGATGGAGAACGAAACAGTTTCCAAAAATTTTATTGAGAATATCATTGATAAAGATTTAGCAGAGGGTGTTTATGACACCGTGCATACGCGTTTCCCGCCGGAACCGAATGGATATCTTCATATCGGTCATGCGAAATCTATTCTTTTAAACTATGGTCTTGCACAGGAATATAACGGCAAGTTCAACATGCGTTTTGATGATACAAACCCGACCAAAGAAAAGAGTGAGTTTGTAGAATCCATCAAGGCAGATATCAAATGGCTTGGTGCAGACTGGGAAGACAGACTGTTTTTTGCATCTGACTATTTCGGACAGATGTATGAAGCTGCTGTAAAGCTGATTCAGAAAGGCAAAGCCTATGTATGTGACCTGACAGCAGATCAGATCCGTGAATATCGTGGAACTCTTACAGAGCCGGGTAAAGAAAGTCCATACAGAAACAGAAGCGTAGAAGAGAACCTGCAGCTTTTTGAAGAGATGAAAGAAGGCAAATATGCAGACGGAGAGAAAGTGCTTCGTGCCAAGATCGATATGGCATCTCCGAACATGAATATGCGCGACCCGGTTATCTATCGTGTTGCTCATATGACTCACCACAGAACAGGTGATACATGGTGCATCTATCCAATGTATGATTTCGCCCATCCCATCGAGGATGCGATTGAGGGAATCACACATTCCATCTGTACTCTGGAGTTTGAGGATCACAGACCACTGTATGACTGGGTTGTAAAAGAATTGGAATACCCACAGCCGCCGAAGCAGATTGAGTTTGCAAAACTGTATCTGACAAATGTAGTTACAGGTAAACGTTATATCAAGAAATTGGTAGAGGAAGGCATCGTAGACGGATGGGATGATCCGCGTCTGGTTTCCATCGCAGCACTGCGCCGCCGTGGATTTACACCGGAATCCATCAAAATGTTTGTAGAACTCTGCGGTGTATCCAAAGCAAACAGCTCTGTTGACTATGCAATGCTTGAATACTGCATCCGTGAGGATCTGAAACTGAAACGTCCACGTCTGATGGCTGTTCTTGATCCGATCAAGCTTGTGATCGATAATTATCCGGAAGGCGAAGTAGAATATCTGGAAGCTCCGAACAATATGGAGAATGAAAAACTGGGAACCCGTAAAATACCGTTTGGCAGAGAACTCTATATTGAGAGAGAAGACTTCATGGTAGATCCGCCTAAGAAATATAAGAGAATGTTCCCGGGCACAGAGGTTCGTCTTATGAACGCATATTTTGTAACCTGTACAGGATATGAAGCTGATGAAGATGGAACTGTACGTGTTGTACACTGTACTTATGATCCTGCAACAAAGGGTGGCAATGCGCCGGATGGCAGAAAAGTAAAAGGAACCATTCACTGGGTAGAAGCAAGTCAGGCAGGAAAAGCAGAAGTACGTCTCTATGAGAATATCGTAGACGAGGAGAAGGGTGTATACAACAAAGAAGATGGTTCTCTGAATGTAAATCCGAACTCTTTGACAAAAGTTACTGCATATGTAGAACCAGCACTTATGGAAGCAAAAGGCTATGACAGCTTCCAGTTCGTAAGAACAGGATTTTTCTGTGCAGATATCCATGATTCTAAAGAGGGTGCACCGGTATTCAACCGTATCGTGTCTCTGAAGAGCTCATTTAAACTTCCGAAAGCATAATGAGACTGAAATAGTAATATAATCAGAATAAAAAGGGAATGTTGCTTCTACGATTGTATAATCGTGAAGTAACATTCCTTTTTGGTTACGTTACTGTGAACGGTAACGTTTATTCTTCAGATTCAGATGCAGCGTCCATAGTCTCTTCAAAATTCTCGGGTTCATCGGCATCTTCTTCCTCTTCTGCATCTTTAATCTCAACTTCAGCAGCTTTATCGGAAGACTTCTCAGAATCGTCTGTATCAGCAGCTTCTTCGTTTTCGGTGTCATCTGTTGCAGACTGTTCGCCTGTATGTTCCCAGGACTGGAAATCTTCGGCAGGTTCCTGATCTTCCTTAGCAGTTTCCTTTTCATCAGTCAGATCGAAATCATCAAAGTCATCTTCAAAATCAAAATCCTCTTTACAGGATCCTTTTTTGGCAATAAGGGCAGCTACAGCACCGGCAGCAGCTGCTGTAAGGGCACCTATTGCAACATATCCCCAGTATTTATTAATTTTAGCCATGATAATCATAAACTCCTTTCTGATATTTTCCTATTTTTGACAGCGAGTCAGGATAAAAATATCTTTTACTCCTGACACCATTTTATTCAGCTATAGGTTATTGTTATTTTAATACTTTTCAGATAAAAAGAAAAGCGAAATTTTATGGAAAGAGTTAATGAAAGCAGTTGCATACCAAAAAGATACAAGGTATACTATGACAGGAAAGAAGAGGTTATTATGAGAAAAATTATTTTGGCATCTGCTTCACCCAGACGAAAAGAACTGTTGGAACGGGCTGGCGTAGATTTTGAAGTGTTGCCTGCATCAGGTGATGAGAATCGTATCTCAGACAATCCGGGAGAGGCAGTAAAACAGCTGGCTTCGGATAAAGCAGCTTCTGTTATCCGCACTATGAAAGATAGTGCCGACGGAACAATTGTGATCGGATCTGACACAGTGGTAGTGTTTGAGAATGTGATCCTTGGCAAACCTCATGATACAGAGGATGCAGTGAATACATTAAAGAAACTTCAGGCAAGTACTCATCAGGTATATACCGGCGTTTCTGTATGGGAAAAGAAAGAAAAAGTCTGGACAGAACATACTTTTTATGAAAGTACAGATGTGACTTTTTATCCGGTTTCAGATGAGGAGATCAGAGAGTATGTTGCTACAGGAGAGCCTATGGATAAGGCTGGAAGCTATGGCATCCAGGGACTTTTCGGAATTTATGTAAAGGGGATCAACGGAGATTACAATAATGTGGTAGGACTCCCGGTTGCCAGATTATTTTATGAAATGAAGAAATCAGGAATTAACTTAAGAGGATGACAAAAGATGATTAAAGCATGTATATTTGATTTGGATGGAACACTGGCTGATACGCTGGATTCCATGGCTTATGTGACTAATATTATTATGGAAAAATTCGGGTTGAAAACACTTCCGGTGGATAATTTCAGATATTACAGCGGAGAAGGGGCAAATATGCTGATCCGCCGCGCACTTAAGGATGCGGGGGATCCGGAACTTGCGCATTATGATGAGGGACAGAAGCTTTACCGGGAAATGTTTGAAGCAGATCCGATGTATAAAGTAGTTCCCTATAAGGGAATGCCGGAAACCTTAAAGAAATTGAAGGAACATGGAATGAAGCTGGCAGTTTGTTCAAATAAACCTCATCCTGCAGCTGTGAAAGTAATTGCGCAGCTTTTTGATGGGGAATTTGATATGGTAGTTGGTCAGAGTGAAGCAATCCGCAGGAAACCGGCACCTGATGGTCCGCTTATGGTTGCGGAAAAATTTGGTGTAAAACCGGAAGAATGTATGTATGTGGGAGATACAAGTACAGATATGAAGACCGGTAAAGCAGCAGGAATGTATACAGTAGGTGCGCTATGGGGCTTTCGTGACCGAAAAGAACTGAATGAGAATGGAGCAGATCTTGTCGCTGAGAAACCGACAGATCTGGTAAAAATTTGCGAGGAACATGGAAATGATTAAGTTGGTTGCAAGTGATCTGGATGGGACGTTACTTTTACATAAGGCACAGTCTCTGCCTGAAGAAATTTTTTCGCTGATCAGGCAGTTAGAGGAACTGGGGATTATGTTTGTAGCAGCCAGTGGAAGGCAATATCCGAATATGACAAAGCTGTTTGCACCTGTTGCTTCAGAGATTTCCTATATTTCGGAGAATGGTGCACTGGCAGTGGATCATGGAGAGGTACTGTATCAGGATTCTTTTGACAGAAAGCTGGCAGGGGAGATTATTTCTGCAATCCTGGAAAAGAAGGATGCCGAGTTTACCTGTTCTGCAAAGGATTACCACTACCTGATGCCGAAGACAAAGAGATTTCATGACCATATGTTATATGAAGTAAAAAATGAATGCAGATTTGTAAACAGCATGGAAGAGATGACGGCTCCTATTATGAAGCTGGCTGTGTTTGAACCGGCCGGCCTTACAGAAGAATCTGTGAAATACTGGATGGACAGATTTGGAAAAGAATGTGTTGTTGTCACTTCGGGAAATGAGTGGATTGATTTTATTCCTTTTGGAACAAACAAGGCAAAAGGAATCAGAGAATATCAGAAAAGATATCATATTTCGCCGGAAGAATGTATTGCGTTCGGAGACGAATATAATGATATAGAGATGCTTAAAGCGGTAAAATATGGCTTTGCCATGGAGCATTCCAAGGAGGGGGTACGGGCAGCTACGTCCTATATGACAAAACAGGTTGAACCGGTCCTTGAGAAGCTGATCCGGGCAAAGGGAAAGATTGAGGAGGTTATTTAAATTGTTTACAGAAGAATGTATTAATACGTTTCTTGAAAATCAGGAGCAGCTTTTTCCACAGGCGGTAGCAGAATCATATGAAGCAGCGGAAGCATTCCTTGAGGATTGCATGGCGCAGGTTGTGGATTCTATTGAAGAAGTGAGAGAATATCTGGAAGAGTCAGGCGCTGATGTGGAAGGAATGTCAGATGAAGAACTGGAAGATGCAAGTGAAGTATTTGCTCTGCCGGATGGAAAATATCTGATAGTAGAAGGATAAAAACTGTTCGGTCAAATTATGGATATCACGTGATATATCGGAGAAATAACTGTAAAACACAGTTCGGTCCCTGAATATTGGAGAAAATTGAACTCTGATACTCAGGGGCTGAAGTTGTTTTAAGGGAGAAAATACAGATTACATTTCCGGAAAATGCGATGCTATAATGCTTTTATAAAGAGAAAAACGGTGCTGTGGTCTGTGATGGGAATGAAAAGGGCAGACAGACACAGAAGCATCACAGAACTGTAATTATTCAGTACCTTCAGAGTGGCTGCTGAATAATTACAAATTTTATTATAAATGAAAAGGAGGACTACAGATGGAGAGAAAGAGATTTCTTGCAGTTGTAATGACTGTGATGATGGTTATTTCAATGATTCCATCCATGGTTTTTGCGGCAGCTCCGTCAGGAGAATTGGGCGGTAAGCTTAAGATTAAGGGACTTGCAGCTGTAGGCGTAGCGTTGAGTGCAGATTATGCAAAGGTTACACCGGAAGGGGTTACGGATGAAGATTTTACTTTTTCCTGGTCAAGACAGACCGGGGAGAAGGAGTTAACACAGGTAGGTACTGAGAAGACCTATACGATCACTCAGGATGATTTGGGATGCAGACTGGTGCTTGATCTGACCCCTGTAGATGGAAGCGGACTGACAGGTACTCTTACTGCAAAGACGTTAGAGGTAGCTGCAACTGAAGAAGAGGCGAAAGCAGAGGATACACAGCAGGCAGAAACGGCAGATGGAACAGAGAATGCACAGTTGGAAGAAACAGCAGATAATGCAGAAGGCAGTCAGGATTCTGAAAATCAGGACACAGATAGAACAGAAGATGTACAGCAGGATGCAGGAAATGAACAGGAAGATGGATCTCAGAACACAGAAGGTCAGCCGGAGGAAACAACAGAAGGTACTGATGATTCCCAGATGAAAATTTATACAGAAGATCAGCTGCAGGTGGATGAGAACGGAAATGTGCAGACAGATGGATCAGAGAAAGATGGACAGGCAGCAGGTGAAGATGATAAAGATAAAAAGACTTACGAAGCGACTGCCACTGTAGAGGACAGCGAAGATCAGATTTGTGATTTTGGAACAGTAAAGAGTGATCTTGAGGATGTGGAAGCACAGTATGTGCAGATTACGAACACCGGAAATGAGAACTTGAATTTTCAGGAGATCAGTCCGGAACATTTTATGGTTCAGGATATTACAGAACCGCTGAGTGCAGGTGAATCTGTAAGCGTATGGATACAGCCGAGAGAAGGACTGGAACCGGGTGAATATGATGATATGATCACATACCGGACGGAAGAAGGTATTGAGGTTTCTTTTGAAGCGAAGATTGCAGTTGAAGGTGAGGATGATTCATCAGATGACGAAGATCTGAAGCCTTCGGATGAGCCTTCTGCAGAACCGACAGAGACGCCGGATGACAGCGAGGCTCCATCGGCAGGTGACAATGCAGATGCATCTCTTGAGGCACAGTCTCTTGAGGTAAATACAGGAAGTCTTAATTTCAGCGATATCGAAGAAAATTATACACAGGCCAATGAGACACTGTCCGTAACCGTAACAAATACAGGGGATGGAACTGTCACTTTAAAGATACCGAAATCAGATTATTTTGAGGTGATGAACGAAGATGGAAGTGAAGCTGTATCAGGAATACACATTGCAAAAGGTGATTCTCTTATGTTCATGGTACAGCCAAAAACCGGTCTGACGAAGGGTGATTACAGTGATACCCTGATATTTGAAAGTGAAGAGGATCCGGAAGTAGCAGTGCAGGTAACTGCGGAAGTATCTGTAAAAGAGGCAGAACAGGAACAGATCACAGCAGTTCAGGCAGATCCGGAATCTTTCAGTTATGATGATCTGAAGGAAGGTTATGATACTCCTGAAGCGACGACCATTACACTTACCAATACAGGAAATACAACTGTTTCGCTGATGCAGCCATATGCAGAGTATTTTGATATTGGGGAACTTTCGGCATCAGTGCTGGAGCCGGGAGATTCTGCTGCATTTACAGCAGTACCGGTGACCGGTCTGAAAGTCGGCAATTATCTGGACAGTATTCAGATAGCCCAGACCAGTTCGGAAGGACAGGAAGATGTATTAACAACGATCAAAGCTTCTGCGACTGTTTCGGAAGTGAAAAAGATTTATAAATTATCCGTAACACCGGAAGAACTGAATTTTGGAAAAGCAAAAGAAGGATATAGTGAGGCACCGGAAGCGCAGAAAGTTACAGTGACGAATGAGGGGAATACAAATGTAACTTTAAATGCACCGTCAGGTAAAAACTTTAAAATCGGGAAACTTTCAGCCACAGAGCTTGCACCGGGGGAGAGCTGTACATTTAAAATCCGCCCGAAGGAGGGTTTAAAGGCCGGCTCCTATACAGAGTCAGTTGTGATTGATAATGAACAGCAGATCAGTGCAGAAGTGAAAGTTCAGTTTACGGTTAAAGCTGCCCGCAAGGCGAAAATTGCAGATCCGGCAGATAATAAGATTACAGGAATCAGTTCAGATGGATATACAACACAGTCAAAGATTACATTTACAGCAGTCGGAGCGGGTATGGACAATGAAAGTCCGGGAAAGGGAGATGTCCGCTATGTACCGTATAACTGGAAAGTGATCAATACAAATAGCTGGAGCAGTGCACCTTATACTGCTGCATTTGGAATTACAAAGGCCGGAACCTACACATTGACAGTTACATTTGACCGTCAGAAGTATAATGGAAGTGAATGGGAGAATACAGGGGAGCAGGATACTAAACAGGTGAATTTCAGTATTACACAGGCGCAGACTGTAACCGCAACTCCGACTCCGCAGCCGAATGGAGCAACTGCGAAATCAGCGGTAAAGACAGGAGATACGACTAATATTACACCGTTTGTGATTATTCTGGCGATTGCAGCGGGATGTATTGTGGGAGTTGTGGTATACAAAAGACGAAAGAAATAAGAGTTATCTGAAGAAAAAAATACAGGGGAATATGTAAAATATAAAATTATTAGCACTCATTTTTGGTGAGTGCTAATTTTTTCTTGACTTTTGGAATAAATGGTATTACTATATCTTTCAGAGAAGCAACTTACAGGAGTCAAAAGCTATTTCAAAGGATAAACAGGAGAGGATAGTTTTGGCTCCGGAGGCAGAGCAGATAAGAATGCAGTATATTGACAGATAAAGTTGCGGCAAATGATTAAAAACAAAAAGGAGTGTGGACAGCATGGCTGTAAAACATGGAAATTTATCAATTAACAGTGAAAATATTTTCCCAATCATCAAGAAATGGTTATATTCCGATCATGATATTTTTGTAAGAGAGCTGGTCTCCAACGGATGCGATGCGATCACTAAACTGAAAAAACTGGAAGTAATGGGAGAATATACTTTTCCGGAAGGATATAAACCGGAGATTCAGGTAATTGTTAATCCTGATGAGAAAACTTTGAAATTCATCGATAATGGTATTGGCATGACTGCTGATGAAGTAGAGAAATACATTACCCAGATTGCTTTTTCAGGTGCAACTCAGTTTCTTGAGAAATATAAAGACAAAACTACAGATGATCAGATGATCGGTCATTTTGGACTTGGATTTTATTCTGCATTTATGGTGGCGGATGAAGTGCATATTGATACACTTTCCTATACAGAAGGTGCACAGCCTGTACACTGGTCCTGCGATGGCGGAACAGAATATGATATCCAGGAAGGCAACAAGAATACGATTGGTACAGAAATCACCCTGTTCCTGAATGAAGACTGCCTGGAATTTGCAAATGAATACCGTATGCGTGAGATTCTTGAGAAATACTGTTCCTTCATGCCGGTTCATATTTACCTTTCCAAAGCAAATGCACCTCAGGAATATGAGACAATTGATGAATCTGAGTTAAGAGACGATGATGTAGTTGTTGAACATATTCATGAGGAAGCAAAGACAGAAGAAAAAGAAAATGATAAAGGTGAAAAGGAAGTTGTTGAAATTTCTCCTGCAAAGGATAAAGTAAAGATCAATAAACGTCCGGTTTCCATCAGTGATATTAATCCTCTCTGGATGAAGCATCCGAATGAATGTACAGATGATGAATACAAGGAATTTTACCGCAAAGTATTTATGGATTATAAGGAACCGTTATTCTGGATACATCTGAATATGGATTATCCGTTTAATTTAAAAGGTATCCTGTACTTCCCGAAGATCAATACAGAGTATGATTCCATTGAAGGAACGATCAAACTTTATAACAATCAGGTATTTATCGCAGATAATATCAAGGAAGTAATTCCTGAATTCCTGCTTCTTCTGAAAGGTGTGATCGATTGTCCGGATCTTCCATTGAACGTGTCACGAAGTGCATTGCAGAATGACGGATTTGTACAGAAGATTTCTGAATACATTTCCAAAAAAGTGGCAGATAAGCTTACCGGAATGTGCAAGACTGACAGAGAATCTTATGAGAAATACTGGGATGATATCAGCCCGTTTATTAAATATGGCTGTATTAAAGATGCTAAGTTTGCAGAGAAAATGGGAGATTATGTACTCTTTAAGAATCTTGATGGCAAATATCTCACATTAAAGGACTGCGTTGAAGAGAATAAAAAAGAAACAGAAGAAACTGAGGCTCAGACAGAAGAAAAGAAAGAAGATGCAGCAGAGTCTGAAAACAAAGACAATGCGGAAGCGAAAGAACCTGAGAAGACAGTAATTTTCTATGTAACTGATGAAGTTCAGCAGAGTCAGTATATCAATATGTTTAAGGAAGCAGGAAAAGATGCCGTTATCCTGAAGCATAATATTGACAGTGCATTTATTTCCAGTCTTGAGCAGAAACATCAGGAAGTACAGTTTAAGCGTATTGATGCGGATCTGACCGAAGAAATGAAGGGTGAGGGTACTGCCGATGAAGAAACTGTCAAAGCACTGACAGAACTTTTCCGCAAGAGCCTTAATAAAGATAAACTGGAAGTACATGTTGAGAATCTGAAAAATGAAAATGTATCAGCAATGATGACTCTTTCCGAAGAGAGCCGCCGTATGCAGGATATGATGAAGATGTATAATATGTATGGAATGGATCCGAATATGTTTGGCGGACAGGAAACACTGGTTCTGAATGCGAATCATCCATTGGTTAAATATCTGGCAGAGAATCAGGAATCTGACAAGGCTCCGCTTATCTGTGAACAGTTGTATGACCTTGCGATGATGAGCCATAAACAGCTTTCACCGGACGAAATGACCAGATTTGTTCAGAGAAGCAATGAAATTTTGCTGATGATTGCAAAATAAGATAGAAAGCAGGCAATTTGCCGGCAGATCAATGAGAGGACAGATACGCCTGTCAGAATAGCAGAATATCAAATAAGGAGCAGAGAATAATTTTTGCTCCTTATTTTTGTGGAAAACAATTACATTGGTATTGACAAATGTCTTATGAATTCCTATTATTAAGTTGCCGATATTTTAATGAATATGCCGAATCCGCAGAAGATATAACGGGTTACAGAGAATAGTGACTGCAATGGTGCTTCCGGGCAGCCAATATCGTGACTTTCATTTACTTATAGAGAAATGTGTGTAAATAAATGAGATATCCAAATCTGTAAAAACACAGATTATGGAAGTTACAGGAGGAACGATGTATGAGTGCAGTTTATGGAGTTATTAGAAAATTGGGTGCAACATCAAAGTATAAAGGATATTATTATGTTGTGGATGCAGTAGAAATGGCACAGAAAATTTATGAGCGACCGGTAAAAGTCACCAAAGATATTTATCCGGTCATTGCAAGAAAATATAAATCAACGCCGTCTAATGTAGAACACAACATAAGAACACTGGTAAACTTATGTTGGATGAATCATAAGGATACACTGGAAGAAATGGCAGGGTGTACAATGGCAGATAAACCGACGAACAGTGAGTTTATAGATATTCTGGTCTATTATCTGCGTTATTCGGATAAAGACTGATAACAGAATCTACTCATAATTTCTCACAGGGAATGTGATGACTGGAGAGAAAAACAGTCATGGAATCATCCCAGAGATGTTCCAGACGTTTATCCGGACTGAATGAAGTATAAGAAACACCTGTTGTACATAAAAGGGACTGGTTCTTGTACCGGATATTCAGATAAAAGCTTTGCACAGGAATATCTGCAATATGCTGTTCATTTTTTAACAACGACTGTGTCTGATCATGAGAAAGTTCAAATACAATCCTGAAATTCAAAGGTGTGCGTCTGCCGCGTATGATAGAAAAACAATAAGGTTTTACATCATGCCACAGGGAATATTCTGTGGAATTCTCCTCAAAAGCAGCCTTTGTGTCAGTATCAAAGAAATCGTAATGAAGTTTTCCGTTTATGGTAAAAGTGTTGAAGGTTGTCACAGATGCCTCGACAAGAGAAAAACGGTCAAATACCTCACCGATCAGGAGTTTATTCATAAAATCTTTTACATCAGTAATTTTTAAAGCAAGCATACAACACCTCTCTGATAACATGATTTACAGCTGTTCAGAATTAAAAAAAGACTTCTGGATTGCTGCATATTTCTGAACATATTTTGTGGATCAGGCAGCGCTTCCTGCACTTTGCGGGAAGCGTCTTTTTATTATAAAGCACTTTTGAAAAAAAGAACAGTGTTTTTATTAAAAAGTCTTTTCAAACGTAAAGCGGTGTGATAAGATATATCTGGTATTGAATACTACATATAATGGAAAAGAGGACGATATAATTGCTGTCTCTTATACACATCTCCGAGCCCACGAGACTAGCGCTCATCT
>ERZ1027095.560-NODE-560-length-11850-cov-6.653243_pt1 | contig 11850 bp, 9 predicted proteins | sample MGYA00519409_ERZ1027095 | MGnify/ENA primary metagenome ERZ1027095 (study PRJEB26926, sample SAMN06164650) | human gut metagenome | biome: ENVO:00009003; feature: ENVO:2100002; material: ENVO:00002003 | host: Homo sapiens | place: USA | collected 2012 ... | reverse complement strand
TGCTCGGCTTCGGGTTCAGTTTGGGGTTGCAAGTGGTAATTGCCCGCCGTAACGGAGAACAGCAGTATGCGGAAACGGGAAAAACGTTCTTTCAGGGATTGTTTTTCTTGCTAATACTGGCGGTACTCCTCTGTCTGCTATCCAAGATATTTTCTCCCGTTCTGTTGAAACATCTGATAACTTCGGATGATGTTTATAATGCGGTTATCCGCTATTTGGATTGGCGTATTTGGGGATTGTTGTTCTCTTTCCCGTTTCTTGCCTTACGCTCGTTTTTGATAGGCATTACACAGACAAAAGCTCTGAACATGGCGGCTTTCACTGCCGTACTGGTGAACATTCCGCTGAACTGGCTCCTGATATTTGGCTTCGATATGGGCATATCGGGAGCGGCTATCGCTTCTTCATTTGCCGAAATGTTTTCGCTGGCTGTATTGGCCGCATATATGTTTAGGCACATTGATAAAAAAGCGTATGGCTTATACTGGCGTATTGATATAACGATATTGAAAGAGGTATTTTCTATCTCGGTATGGAGTATGCTCCAGTTCTTTACAAGTGTAGCCATTTGGTTTCTGTTCTTCGTGGCTATCGAACGTTTGGGAGAAACTGAATTGGCTGTATCGAACATTGTAAGAAGTGTTTCCGCACTGTTTTCTGTTATCGTCAATGCGTTGGCAGGTGTCACCGGTTCTTTAGTGAGTAATCTGATTGGAGCAGATGAAAAGAAAAAAGTTTTTCCGCTTTGCCATAGGATTATCCGTTTAGGATATGCGACAGGCATTCCATTGATTGCTTTTGCGTTGTTCTTTCACCAGCCCATTATAGGGGCTTATACGGAAAATCCCGCTATCATACAGCTTGCATGGCCGCCTTTTCTTGTCATGCTGTTAAATTACTTCTTTGCACTACCCGGTTACGTCTATCTGAATGCCACCACAGGAACGGGAGCGACACGGACGGTATTCATTTTTCAGGTGACAACTACGATTGCTTATCTGTTCTGCTTATGGGGATTAAATTCTTGTGATGTCCCGTTAGCGGCATATTGGGCAGTGGAATACTTATATGTAATGCTGCTTGGTGCACAATCCGTCATTTATCTTAAATATAAACAATATTAAGAACTGAAAGTTATGATGAACAAAATATATCCCCGTAAAGGTGACACGCAAACCGTTTATTTGAACGCTGTCGTAAAAGACCCGTCTATCAAAATAGGCGACTATACCATTTACAATGATTTTGTTTCAGACCCGTGTCTGTTTGAGCAAAACAATGTGTTGTATCACTATCCGATTAACCACGAACGGCTGATAATTGGAAAGTTCTGTTCTATTGCTTGTGGAGCAAAATTTCTGTTCAACTGCGCCAACCATACCCTGAAATCACTATCGACTTACACGTTCCCGCTGTTCTATGAAGATTGGGAATTGGATAAGGCAGATGTGGCTTCCGCTTGGGACAACAAAGGTAACATCGTGATAGGCAATGATGTGTGGATAGGTTATGAAGCCGTAATTATGGCTGGTGTCCATATCGGTGACGGGGCTATTGTTGGCACAAGGGCGGTTGTGACAAAAGATGTGCCACCCTATACCATTGTGGGTGGTGTCCCTGCCAAAGAGATACGAAAGCGGTTCAGTCCTGATATAATAAATCGGATGCAGGCTTTGAAATGGTGGGACTGGCCGGTAGATAAGATACGGGAGCTTTTGCCTTATCTGAAAGATGGACGTTGGGATAAATTACAGGCAGTATGAAGTCAATCAAGAATTTAATTTCACTCGGCTATTTGCTGATGGCATTATTGGTTATCGGCATAATGTATATTTGGTATAAAGAATGGTGCGATTTAGAGAAATTGGAAGTTCAGAATCGTTATATAGATACTTTTCGCCAAGAATCGCACGAAATATTTGTTCTTCTTATTGAACTTTCTTTATCGGGCGAAAGCGTATTGGAGTGGGATGATAAAGATTTGGAACATTACCATACCCAGCGTATGGCGATAGACAGTATGCTGTGCCGCTTCAAAGCGATTTATCCGGAAGAGCGCATAGACAGCGTGCGTCAGCTTTTGGAAGATAAGGAGCAGCAGATGCGCCAGATTGTTCAGGTGCTTGACGAGCAACAGGTCCTCAACGAGAAGATTGCACGGCAGGTACCTGTAATCGTGCAGAAAAGTGTGCAGGAACAGCCGCAAAAGCCAAAGCGGAAAGGATTTCTCGGCATATTCGGCAAGAAAGAAAAGCCAAAGCCAACCGTGACCACCACGATGCTTCGCTCTCTCGACCGTGATATGATTGCCGAGCAACGGGCACAAAGCCGCCGTCTGTCGGAACACGCCGACAGCCTTGCGGCACGGAATGCGGAACTTAACCGGCAACTGCACGGGTTTATCCGCCAGATGGATAAAAAAGTGCAAGCCGACCTGCAAAAACGTGAAGCCGAGATAACCGCCATGAGGGAACAGTCGTTTATGCAAATAGGTAGCCTGACAGGATTCGTCCTCCTTCTGTTGGTGATCTCCTACATCATCATACACCGTAATGCCAATAGTATCAATAGGTACAAACGAAAAACGACGGACTTGATCGGGCAGTTGCAACAGTCGGTAGAGCAAAATGAGGCACTGATAGCCTCCCGCAAGAAAGCTGTCCATACCATCACCCATGAACTGCGTACGCCTTTAACAGCAATAACCGGTTATGTTGGACTGATAGAAAAAGAGAATGACATAGATAAAATAGGTACATATATTCAGAACATCCGACAATCCTCCGAACGTATGCGTAAAATGCTCAACACCCTGCTTGACTTCTTCCGACTGGACAACGGCAAAGAACAGCCGAATTTGTCTCCTTACAGGATTTCAGCAATTACACAGACTCTCGAAACAGAGTTTATGCCTATGGCGATGAACAAAGGGCTGGCTCTTACCATAACAAACCAGACAGAAGCTATTGTCTTGGTAGATAAAGAGCGCATACTGCAAATCGGGAACAACTTATTGTCTAATGCCGTCAAGTTCACGGAGAACGGTACCATATCATTGACAACAGGTTATGATAATAGTGTCCTGACAATCATTGTAGAAGATACGGGTACTGGTATGACAGACGAGGAACAGAAAAGAGTGTTCGGTGCGTTTGAACGTCTGTCAAACGCCGTCACAAAAGACGGCTTCGGGCTGGGACTTTCCATCGTACAGCGCATCGTGGCGATACTCGACGGCACTATCCGGCTGGAAAGTGAAAAAGGCAGGAGCAGCCGTTTTATAGTGGAAATACCCGCGCAGCCCGCCGAAGAACGACAGCCACAACGGATAGTCCGGAATTATACCCGCAACAACGAGAAATACTATGATGTTGTCGCTATTGATAATGACGAGGTGCTTCTTCTGATGCTGAAAGAAATGTTCAATCAGGAGGAAATACACTGCGACACCTGCACTGATGTGGCAAAGCTGATGGAATTGATACGGAAAAAGGAATACGCCCTGTTGCTTACTGATCTGAATATGCCGGAGATAAACGGCTTCGAGTTGTTGGAACTGTTACGCTCGTCCAATGTGGGCAATTCAAAGGCTATCCCGGTAGTGGTGACAACCGCTTCGGGTAGTTGCAGCAAGGAGGAACTTATGGAACGTGGATTCGCCGGATGCCTGTTCAAGCCGTTCTCCATATCCGAACTGATGGAAATTTCAGACAAATGCGCCATTAAAGGCATATCGGACGAAGTGCCGGACTTCTCCACCCTGTTGTCCTACGGCAATGAATCCGCCATGCTGGAGAAGCTGATATTGGAAACCGAAAAGGAAATGCAGGCGGTCAAAGATGCAGAACAAAAGAAAGACCTGCAAAAACTGGATGCCCTTACACATCATTTGAGAAGTTCATGGGAGATACTCCGTGCCGACCAACCGTTGAGGGAACTTTATAAACTGCTTCATGGCGAGGATACTTCCGATTGGAAAATGATACCCCATGCAGTAACCGCCATACTGGATAAAGGAACGGAGATAATCCAACTGGCAAAAGAAGAAAGGAAGAAATACGATAATGGATAAGACAAAAATCATCGTGGTGGAAGACAATATCGTGTACTGCGAGTTTGTCTGCAACCTGCTGGCACGGGAAGGATTCCGTACCGTGCAGGCTTTCCACCTCTCGACCGCGAAGAAATATCTGCAACAAGCCGCAGACGGGGACATCGTGGTTTCCGACCTGCGCCTGCCCGATGGCAACGGTATCGACCTGTTGCGCTGGATGCGTAAGGAGGGCAGGATGCAGCCCTTTGTCATCATGACTGACTATGCCGAGGTGCATACGGCAGTCGAAAGTATGAAACTCGGCTCACTGGACTACATACCCAAGCAACTTGTAGAGGATAAACTCGTCCCTTTGCTCCGTACCATATTAAAAGAAAGGAGTATCGGAAGAAACCGTATGCCAGTGTTCTCCCGTGACGGTTCGGCGTTTCAAACCATCGTGAAACGAATAAGGCTGGTGGCTCCTACTGACATGAGCGTGCTGATATTCGGCGAGAACGGTACAGGCAAGGAGCATATCGCACACCAACTGCACGACAAAAGCAAACGGGCAGGAAAACCGTTCGTTGCAGTGGACTGCGGTTCACTCACCAAAGAACTTGCGCCATCCGCATTCTTCGGACACGTCAAAGGAGCGTTCACAGGAGCGGACAACACCAAGAAAGGCTATTTCCACGAGGCTGAGGGTGGCACGCTGTTTCTGGACGAGGTGGGCAACCTCGCAATGGAGACCCAGCAGATGCTGCTTCGTGCCATACAGGAGCGGAGGTATCGCCCGATAGGTGATAAAACGGACAAGAGTTTCAACGTCCGAATCATCGCTGCCACCAACGAGGATCTGGAGGCGGCTGTGAACGAAAAGCGATTCCGGCAAGACCTGTTATATCGTCTGCATGACTTCGAGATAACCGTCCCGCCGTTACGCGACTGTCAGGAGGACATAATGCCGTTGGCTGAGTTCTTCCGTGAAATTGCGAACAAAGAGCTGGAATGTGATGTTATCGGATTTGACGGAGAAGCCAAAAAGACATTGCTGACCCACGCTTGGCCGGGCAATGTCCGTGAGCTTCGACAGAAAATCATGGGTGCGGTGTTGCAAACACAGACAGGGATTGTCACGAAAGAGCATCTGGAACTTGCCGTGACAAAACCGACCTCTCCCGTCAGTTTCGCCCTGCGCAACGATGCGGAAGACAAGGAGCGTATCTTACGTGCGTTGAAACAGGCGAACGGGAACCGCAAGGTTGCCGCGGAACTGCTCGGAATAGGGCGCACAACACTGTACAGCAAGCTGGAAGAGTATGGCTTGAAGTATAAATTTCAGCAACCATAGCCGGAATTAACTGAAATGTAGATAACGACTAAACCGGATATATTCATCGAAGATAGAAGAACCTCCTGTGTAAAAACGCTGAAAAGCAAATCAAGGCGCGAATATCACCGTGCCCCAACCCTGTCAAAAGCTGAGATTATGTTTGTAATGATACTTTTTCACGATTCCGGCTACCATTGCCTGAAACATTTCTACATGGAGAAAGTATGCAAGCATATGCGTCACCTTTTCCCGAAATTGGTGTCATACAACCGCTTCGTCGAGTTAGAAAAGACGGTTGCAATACCTTTGGCCGTAAGCACTAACTGCAATGTGTACTTCAGTTAGTGCTTACAAAGCAACATGAAAGGGGCATTGATGAGCGTATCTGACAAGCTGCTTCTCCAGAAACGGGCTATTATCGAGACTGTTAACAACGGACTTATGAATATTGCACAAGTGGAACATTCCAGACACAGATCCTTTGACAATTTTGTCGTAAACATGCATGGGGCTTTGGCGGCGTACTGCAAATTCCCCCAATACCGTGCATTAACCTTAACAGAGAGATAGACACACAACTCACTCTGTTCTAAATTCATCGAACTCACGTTATATTAGAAACGTGCTATTCGATATAAAAGGACTCAATATTATGTAATATATAGTAACACATAGAGGAGGGTTAACTCCCCTCTATGTTATTGGTTAATTGGTATCTCAACTTCAATCGGTGTCTGGATTATCGTTTCTATTTGATTTTTTACGTCTATATACATATCAATATTTTCTACAGGAGTGTCCAAAGATACTATTAGAGAATATCTAAGTTTATTATTATATTTTTTCAGGTTTGTTCGTGTTTTCCACCAACCACCAATAGGGTATACCGCTATTAAATTACAGGTTGCTAATTGTGCTGCTGTAAGTCGTAACTCATCAGAATGAATAGAACCTTTATTCCTATTATCTGTTCCGATTGTCCAACGAGCAGAATCGTTTTTCCCTCGTTCTTCATTTTCTTCAGTTTCAATAGCTTTATTGATTCTTAACTGAAATGCCCTGCGATCTTCGTTTTCGTTATTAACATCAAATCTTAAACCACATGATGCATATCTGTATTTGTCTTTCCAACCGATTTCTCCAGGTGCTGGTTCTATAAAATAGGACAAGGTAATTCTCATAGAAACTTCAATTTCAGCCAATTGTTCTAAAATATCTTTGGGCCATGGAAATTCAAAGAAATGCATTTCGTTGATTTTTATTGAATTACTACCTCTCTCCTTAATAAAAGGCTGTATAGTTTCTTGAGCAATGTATGTCAACCCATTTCCATAACTATTTAGCGCCCTGTCTTCGCACGGTACACCATATCCGCAAAAACGAAGTCTTTGCTCCATTCCTGTTCTATTCTGCGCCGGGAATTGTTCCTTCATACATTGTGTCCACTTAGCAGAGTGAACAATAAGACCTCTGATACTTTCTGCCCATAAATTAGGGTATTTATCTTGTAATTTTCCAGCAAATTTTGATGCAAGTGCTGTAGCGGCACTAGTGGCATTTATTACATCAAAATAACCGTTTACCTGATAATTCTTATTTGTAGTAAGAAGCTGTAATTCTTCATCTGCAGAGAATGGGAACTGAGCATCTCTATTTATTACTAAATTACCACCCTCGAACATTACTTCAGGTTTAATCAATGCAGACTTCTTCCATAGTGACGAAGTACGAGAAAATGGACTGATACCTCCGCTTGGTGCAACCCGCTCATAGCCTTGTAATTTGGAACTATTATTAGCCATTAGGGTTGTATATGCACCAACAGTTACACAATTCCATGCTTGTGCGGGATTTTGAATTGGACGCAAACTATTTCCCGTTGGATATTGTTCCACAATGGCACGATCTTGCCCATTTATATCACTAATATTTCCTGCTGAAACCATAAATAATTTGCCATTATCACCACCATTATATGATATAGTATCTATTGCTCCAGACCATGAAGAAGGTCTTCCTTGTTCACAATCTTCTGCTGTAATGGCCATACAATAGCAGATGTTTTTCCGTGGGAATATAACATCTGATACAGAAACAGCTTGTTCTGTTAAATAGCCCCACGATTCTTTTGGATTTGTATTATTATGTGGTAATAACTTTACGGAAGAAATATGATTACCAATAACAATTGGATTATTATTGCCAATACAATGACTTAAATCTCCATATATCGTAATACCACACATATTTGTTCCATGACCATTCCTGTCTGCACTACCTTCACCTACTACAGTAGCACAACTCTCGTCAGGTACAATATTCGTAATAAGAGGATGTCCATTATTTAATCCAGTATCTAAAATACATACAACAGAATTACTATTAGGATTTGTTATTACTCTATTGCGCACATCATCAATCCATTCCTGTTGCTCGCTTCTATATTCATTAAGTAGAAAACTTGCCAGCGTTTTCGCACCCCTAAATTCAGCTATTTGGTCAGAACTTTGCAGTAGGCTTGTAAGTGATTCTTTATTAGCATAGACAAGGATAACAGATCTTTCGGGAAAAGTTAAGATTGAGTCTGTTTTATAGCGTATTTGTAAGGTGTTTAATGTTTCAATAAATGTCTGGTGTTGATTTTCCAATGAGTCTGATTCATTTATGCGTATCCATACCTCATACCAATCACTTTGTTCAGTTGGGAAATTACATATATCGTCTGTCCACAGAGACTTTAATAAGGCAATGTTTACGGATTCGATACTTCTGAAAAGCTTATCGTTCTTGGGTTTTCCTAATGGAGTATTTTCACTGGCATACTTTTGTAGCTTACTTATAAATTCCCCCTCTTTCCCATGAGGCACAAAAACTGTAGCAAAAGTTTGATTGTCAGATTCATTAACAGGTGTATTTCTTATATTTAAAAGTCTAATTCCTGCCTTCTGATCTTCCAAACTTTTAGTCATTAAATCATTTGCAGGAGCTCCTGCAAATTCTAAATATGTACCAGTTCTTGCAGGCAGGGAAACTGCAGACATTTCCCCCTGAATTCTCTCATTTTCAACACGAGCCATTTCAAAAAGTTGTTGAAGACGAGCTGCATGTTCGGCTCTATTTCTAACAGGAATATTTGAGTTCCCTCCACCGGCTATCCTTGGAGAATAGCCTATAGCCTCTTTAATTTGTTCTGGCGTTACTATATGTTCGTATCTTTCCATTATTCACATTCAATTTGATATGCAGATTTTCTTTCGTTAATAGTCTTAATAACCAAATTAAAGTTTACTGGAATATCGTATATAATAGAAGCCTTTATAATATCTAAACACGCTTGATTTATTTCTGCATGGCTTAAAGATTCCAGTTCAGGTAACAACGCTTTAATTTCATCATTATCAAGACTTCCGTTTAAGCGGTTTTTTAATAATTGGATTTTCTCCTTATCTGATGGTAGTTTGTAATGAATCACATCGTCAAAGCGTCTGAATAGAGCTTGATCAAGAAGCTCTAAATTATTTGTTGCTGCAATAATTAGGCTATCAGAATGGTCACGTTCTATAAATTGTAAAAAAGAATTCAACACACGACGCATTTCTCCTACTTCATTATCTTTACCACGTTGCCCACCTATAGCATCAAATTCGTCAAAAAGATATACGGCAGGAACATCTTCTATGAAATCAAATATCTGTCTAAGTTTTGCACTTGTTTCTCCCATATATTTTGTGACAATTTTATCCATAAGCACAACATATATAGGTAATTTTAATTCATTAGCAATAATTGATGCGGTCATGGTTTTTCCCGTACCCGGATGTCCAGAAAGCATAATCTTACGTCTATTTTCAAGGCCATGCTTAAATAGTTTATCTTTAGATGTGAACTCATTGATAATTCGTTCTATTCTACTTTTTATTTGTGGAGCAACAACCAAATCTGATAAACGTTCTTGAGGATATATTTCTAAAAATAAACTTTGTAGATTTGGATCTATATTTTTAAGTTTGGGTTTATTTGTTTTTGAAACATCTATGATTTTACGAATATCATTGGCAAGATTAGTATGACCCAATCTTGCTTCATGTGCCGCAATTTGCAATGCTATGGTGTTAAACTTCTCGTTATTTTCTTCAAAATGACTTTTAACAAGCATTTTTAATTGTGTTGCAGTTGCCATATTATTGCTTATTAGTATGATTCATTTTTTCAACATCTTCTCTTGGGAACAGGAGTTCATCAATTTCTACTTCTAATATAGAAGCTATTTTATAAAGGGTTTCAATGCTTGGCTGAGTCCTGTTGTGAACATAAGAGTTTACCATATTAAAACTTTTGCCTAATTGTTCGGCCAACCATTTTTGCTTTATTCCTTTTTTGTCTAAAACCAGTTTAATTCGATTCATTTTATGTCAGTTGGAAATTATATCTCATTTAATTGTGCAAATATACAAAATATTTTTGAGTAAATCTTCATGTAAGGGTGAATTCTTGATAGATAGCAAATTTTATATCAACATTATCATAAAAATGAGCAGGAAGGATTTGTAAACATCCATATTATTGTGTACTTTTGCATTGACAGAGGCGTTCTTTAGATACGATGCAAAATAAGACAGAATACATAACCTCGCTTGTTTCTAAATCGTTACCCGCCAAGAAGTAAAATCCTGCAAGCCGCTCATTTCCAAAGGGAAAGAAAATATGTAATGTCTTAATGTATGTACAGAGCCTTCCGACTGAACATTTGCTTTGATCAATGCTTTTTTCAGAATCAACTGTACACTTCGTTCGCTATACTTGCCACCCTTCTCACCTTCGAAGAGGTACTCCTTTGGCTTGAATGCTTGATAATAATGTCTCAAAGTCGCCAGCAATTTGTCTGGTAATGATACAATCCGATCTTTATTACCTTTGCTTTGATGGATTCTGATAATTCCATCGGAAGATTTTATGTCTTTGATTTTGAGATTCAACAGTTCGCTAAGACGTAGTCCACAACTATAGATTGTCATCAGAATAGCCTTGTGTTTTAGATTTTGAGTGTTATCGAGAATATTTCTTACTTCTTCTTTTGAAAAGAATTTAGGTAATTTAGAAAATGAGCGTTTCGGGTATAAGTAATCCAGTTGGATTTTTTTGTCCAATATCAGTTCGTACATCTTCTTGATTGCGCCCACTAATCCTTTTTGATAGGAAACACTAATTTTCCCATTTTGAACTTTTTCGTTTATAAACGCCTCAATATCTGACAGTGGAATTTCTTCAAGGGAGGGATATTTACTAACATGTTTAAGAAATATACTAGCGTAATCCTTGTACGATCTAATGGTATTGCCAGCATATCTCTGCATCAGCAATCTCTTTTCGAAGGTTTCAAGTATGATTTCGCTATTCATATCAGGGAAATAGTATTTTATAATATTTTGTTTCGCTATTTGTGCGGTTTTATTTTTTAAATACAAATATATCAATATCTTATGTAGAAAGAAAAGTCAAATAACGAAACACGTATATAGGGTTGGTTAAGCGAAATTTTCCGTATATTCGTTTCGTTAAAACAGATGTTGTTATGCGGCAGCTTAAAAGACGACACCAAACCAGAAAAATCATCTTGACAACCACCCGACTTTGAACTACGAAGGATGAAATTTTTCAGGGACAACTTCCAGCATTTCCAAAAAACAGTTTAACCATTGACTTGGAGACAAACAAACAATTTGAGCATTAAGGTTTAAACCGAATTTTTCCGAAATTGTCCTGACCTGACTTTTCCTGAAAATCGACTTTAAAGCTGTTTTTACAGATAAATCAGGTTTCTCTAACAGACAGGAAATAAATGCTAAGTATTTGGCTTTAATCTTAAAATCAAAAAATAAGTGTTTTCTTTTAATGTTTAACAGGGCTGATTTTACAGTTGGCGGTGGCAAGAAACTTTCAGGACCTACCTCATAGACAAGTTTCAAATCAAAAAAAGTATGATAGAAAACGGTATATGGATTGTAAAGCTTCCTTGAAAATAACTTTTGTGTAGGTTCGAACTGAAGGACAATGGAACCTCCCAGAAAATTTTCAAGATTCTCAAACATCAGGATTTTGAAAATATCGGAAGTAATGCCATAAGGAATATTTGACACCACTTTGAAAGGAAATTTCGGAACTGCAAAATTCCTAAAATCACAACCGACAACTTGAACATTTCGGGCATCAGAAAATAATTTTCGTAAATGTTCAACCAAAGCTGTGTCGTTTTCAATAGCAACAACATTGTTGGCAATTTTTAATAAATGAACAGTAAGAAACCCCTTGCCTGCCCCAATATCTAAAACCGTATCCTGATTACTTATATTTGCTTGTCTTATTGCATCTTTTATTAGCACTTTATCAATAGTAAAGTGCTGACCCGTAAAACGAACGGGCAATTTCTATTTTGTCTGTCTCTTATACACATCTCCGAGCCCACGAGACTAGCGCTCATCTC
>ERZ1027095.533-NODE-533-length-12224-cov-5.288191_pt1 | contig 12224 bp, 8 predicted proteins | sample MGYA00519409_ERZ1027095 | MGnify/ENA primary metagenome ERZ1027095 (study PRJEB26926, sample SAMN06164650) | human gut metagenome | biome: ENVO:00009003; feature: ENVO:2100002; material: ENVO:00002003 | host: Homo sapiens | place: USA | collected 2012 ... | reverse complement strand
GTCAGATGTGTATAAGAGACAGCTTCATCATTATGAATGTAGGCACCAACAACCACCAATTGAGGATTGTTTTCTTGAAATTTTTTAAGGAACTTTTGAAGAATCTCGTTTGATTCCCATCGAGGTATCTGTTTATCTTTATTGCCGATTTGAACGACTGCTTCTCTAAATGGTTCTGTTTTTTTGTCGTGGCAGATGGATGAATAGTAATCCTTTTTTTGACGTTCTGGATGTTTTTTAGCAACTTGATTTGCATTATATTCGGCTAATGCTTCTCCAAACACTTCTTTATAAACTTGACGAATGTCTTTATCTATTAGAATTTTATTGAATGCAGTTCTAGTTGGATCCACATTTTCAGGAACCTTAGAATTGGTTCTTCTATTGTGATTGAAGTTTCCTTTTGCAGCAGTTGAAAAAGAAATACTTACACTACTGAGTTTTGATGAAGATGTTTTTCTGTTCCAATTTCTCATAAATCTGTCACCTCCTTACTTTATTAAGGCAATCTGCCTTAAATAGACATATCTGTATATACAATAAACTTAAAATAAAAAGCTTAAGGCAATTTGCCTTAAGCTATAATTCATATTCCTGCGTGTCATTTATTCTCGATATCACATCTTCAATATCTTTGTTCTGTATATATTCTATATTAACGCACGTACCCGCTCTGTCGTATGTTGGTTTGAATGTAAAGCAGTCTAAATACTCATTCTGATTTTGCTCATCTAATTCAACCCCATAAAGATCCCATAAGTCATATTTTATTTCCTGCAAAGCAATTTCTTGAGCGTTTCCATCTAGTTCTTTAAATGAAAGCTCCCTTTTATCATTTACAAGATGGTTTAAATTCAATTCTAATGTATTTTCCAAAATTGCTATTGCTCTATCGTGTAAAACTTTATTGAAAGAATTCAATTCAGCTTCAGGAAGATTATATCTATCGTGTTTTTCAATTCTATAGTCTAGGATGTGTCTTAATTCCTTTTTTTGACGATTTCCTAAAAAAGTCTTTGCGTTTTCAGCAAACGATTTACCAAAAACAGGATCTAAAGTTTTAACATATTCATTTAGTTTTTCTGGTGACTCGTAAATATATTGTCTTGGCTCATCAAACATACAATACCCATGATCGAACAAAGGTGCCATACACTTTATCTTGTTAGTTGCATTATCAACTAATACACCAAAATTATTCAGATGTCTATCTGTATTACAAATCAATGCATCGAAAACCATCATCGAGCAAAAATCCTGATAAAATTCATCTCCCAGATTTTTATAAAAATCTACAATGGCTTTCACTGTTTTTTTCCCTTTTAAGAATCTTGATGCAGGAACAAAAGATGTATCTATGCCAGTAAATAATTTACATGTACTCGATAATTCATCTTGCCATATATCCAAATCATAGGCAATTGCATTTAATCCCATTTGATGAGCAACTTTATAAGCATAATACTCAGCGTAAGCTTCATTTCCATGGTTTGTATACAAATTGCCATGAACATTCCCCTTATAAAGCACGACATCACCATTGATTCTTCTCCAAGCCTTTTTTAGAGAACCGTTCGTTGTTAATTCTGCGACTGTACCAATGCTATTTGAATGTCCATGACCAGTATATGCGATCAACGCAACAGATTTATTAAAATCGTTCTCATATAGATTGTAATCTTTAAACAACCCCGTAAAATCAGGATCAACAATCCAATATGGATCATTCAACGAGAGACCTTTTCCAACAGTCAAAATTCCAATCAAATCATTTCCGTGAAGTCCCAGACTTGCCAAAATCTCATTTACAAAGGCACGATTTTTAGGGATATTTCTTTCCTGTATCCATTCTAATAGTTCGTTTGAATCGTCGGTTTTTAATCCAATGGGATAAAGAAAATTGTTTATGTTATATCTTTCAAGAATTGTCAATTCATAATCACCATAAAGTGAATCTTCAATTCTAAATTTTAGAATATCTATATCTTTGTTTTTTAATACAAAATCTTTATACATCCTTCATCACCTCATCTTTCACTTTTACATTATCATAATTTTAGCAACAAATCCTATTTAAGGCAATCTGCCTTAAATAGACATATCTAATTCATTTTCACTCAAGTAATTTTCTACAGCATCTTCAAGTTCTTCAAAAGACTCACATAGTACATTTAAATCTTCATCAACCACTAAGAATGGATAAGAACTATCATCTTTAGACTCAAAACAATAATATATGCTTCCATTCGACTCGGTTTGATCTATCCTCTTCCAATAGCCTAAATAATCAGAAAATTCAACATTCAACAATAAATCTTATTCAACTTGACATTTATTAAATGAATATTTATCATATGAAGTAGATAGAGCAAATTTCAAATCATCCAACACTTGGAATTGGAATGAATTGACGATTTGCTCTGTTTTTTCTTTATTATTGATAAAAAAAGTACAGTTGCTATTATAGGTACGTTGCAGCAACGATGAGAATCGTTCCCTGTCATAAATAGATGTAATCTCATTCACATCAACATATCCAACCTTTTTATCTGTTCTACACACTGCAATCATTGGATCATCAATATCATCATAATCATCCAACAGCACAATAACACTTGTATCGTGTTTTAATGACTCAAATGCCATTATGCTGTTTTTCAATAAATCATTGACCTGACTAACATAAGCAAAGCCAATATCATGCTTCTCTCTGATTTTTATAGCAGTAGAAACCATCATAGTAAGAGGTTTCGATTCGTTGATTGTCGATATATAACTCAAACAATTTGTATTATCACTAACAACCAAAGGAAAACGAACATCAAATATTCCACCACTTAAATTAATAAGTTGTTTATCAAAACTATCAATCTTCCCATCCTCATGAACAATTGTTTTATTTATGTTTTTTATTGTGTCATCGCTCATAACATTTACACCACCTTTTTTTGTTAAGGCAATCTGCCTTAAATCATGAATAATATGACATATCTATACAATACATAAATGTATTGCATATGAAACTAACATATAAATTTAGTCTCATATGCAATAAAAGGAAGGGGTGTAAACCTTCCTTTTAAAAATTAATCTTCACTTTTGCGAATCTTGCGAACAGTTGCAATTGAAGCACCTAGTGCGATAACAACAATACCTAACATCATATACATCATGTCTTTGTTTTTAGCAGTACCAGTATTTACACTTGGTAGCAAGACATTCTGGTATACGATTGAATAACGATGATTATCATCTACGTGTACTTCCTTGTCATTTACGAACAAACCTTCGTCCGTAAATTTAACCTTTACAACCTCATCCGATAACTTATATCCTTGAGGAGCACTTGACTCTTTGATATAAGTTGTTCCATAACGAATCAAGAATTCAGCAGTACCAGTTTCCTGATCGCCTGCGATAGTTTCAAGCTTTGAACTTTCAGCACAGTTTTCCTGCGAATATGAAGTAAATTCAAATTTATTCGATTTGATGTTCTGACCTGTAACACTATCTACTTTGTTTACCAAGATGCGTGGTAAAGCAGTATGTTTTGGATATACTGTTACATCATACTGGAACAATTCGTCTTCATCATCCCATGTTGGAATTCCAACAATAAATGGAGTGATTGTTTCAAAATCAGCCAAATCTTCAACATAGACTAGATACACACCAACAGGAAGATCTTTGCAAGTTGCTTTTCCTTCCTCATCCGTAGTCATTTCATAGTCTGGAGTTTCAACTTTTTTTGCCATGTCTTTGGCAACTTTGTCGATCTCGTCCGCTGTTTTAATCTCATTCAAGTCCAAATCCTTGTCTGCAAAAGGTTTATATTTAATGATATATTCGCCTTTTACAATATCCGCAATTTGAACTACACCAAATTTAACATTTTCTTTGGAAAGGTATTTATCATATGGGTCTGTTAATTCCACTGATATTGACCCTAGTCCATTATCAGGTACTTTAGTCAAATCTTCTTCAGGTAGAATTGTAACATCCCCTACTTCTGGATTATCTGTAATATCTTTAGCCTGTAGATTTAAGCATGGTACTAATACTAGCATCAAGCTCAAGGCTAAACCGATTTTCTTCAGAATCTTCATGACTTTAACTTTCTCTCCTTTCTCTTATTAAAAATAAATCTAACAATCAACATAAATACAATCAAAAATGGAAGTGCTGTAAATAACAACTCTCGCCAGCTCATCATTTCTGGTTCAATGGCTGCTTTTTTCTTTTCACTGTATGGTACACGTTTACCAGTCAAAATCAGTCTGTGCGTGTTGACTCCATACGGTGTACAAGTCAACAAAGTTGCAAGGTCCTTGCCTTCTTCTATTCCAAGAACATCAGGAGCTTCCTCTTTTTTTACAATCTCAATTTTATATATCTGGTAAGCTAATGTTTTGTTACCTACATGGATATAAAACAAATCATCTTTTTTTAATTCATCCAGCCTTGTAAAAAGCTTTGCGTTTGGCAAGCCCCTATGACCTGTAAGAACAGTACGTGTATTTTCCCCGCCGACTGGGAATGATGAGTTCTGTAAATGACCTACACCATTTGACAACACATCATCCCATGTTCCGTGGTAAATTGGAAGGTCAACGCCTATCTTTGGTATCTCTATCGAACCCATGATGCCTTTACCAGTCAGATTTAAAATACTTTCGTAGTTTTCGTCTGAAAGTATCTCAGTATCAATGTTTCCGACTGATGCACCTCTGGTTTGAAATAACATATCATTGTACTTTTGAGCCGATTGTATCTGCTCTTTGACTTTTGATTTGTCAGTTTGTTTTACTTCACTTTCATATGTGGATATCATGTTGTTTTGTTGAATACCACTATGAATACTTGAAACAAGTGGAACTGAACATAATCCTATGCCAATGATAACAAGGATACGTACTGTCCAGCTCGTTTCTTTTATTGCTTTAATAATCGACTTCAAAATTCAGCACCTCCAAAAATGGAAGGTGGCAGTACTGCCATCCTAACCATTTCATTTATTTTTTAATTAGTCTTTTTTGTTTTTACGTTTTTTATCTAATGCTAATGCACCAACGACTGTGATTGTTCCTGCACCTAAGCAAATCATTGTCAAGTTAGAACCAGTGATTGGTAATTTAGTTCCTACATAGTTTACTACTGTGATATTAGCAGAACCATCTGTTACATCTGTTTTTAAGTTAGTGTCGCTTTCTTTGTAAGCACCGTTTAAGAATTCCTTAACGTGAGCAGTTGCTTCTAATTTCTGTAATGTTTTTTCAGTAGCACCTTCACCTGCGTTGTAGTTGTTACGGTCAGCATTGAATGTAGGTTTGATAGTGATTACGATAGGGTCTTTCAATTCACGATATCCAGCAGGAGAATCTGTTTCTTTTAAGTAATATGTACCTTGATCTAAACCTAAAATTGTAAATACACCTTTAGTATCGGATGCCATTTCAACAGCATCACTTGGTCTTGTACCACCAGTGTGGTCAGTACCGCCTAAAGAATCACGGTTGATTACAACATATCCATTTGGAGATTCCTTAACATAAACTTCATTTGTGCAGTTTTCATCACTGTATAGACGGAATTTAGCATCTTTCAACAATTTGTTGTGGTCATTGATTTTCAACCCATTGATTTTATAAGTGAAACAAACTACTGTATCCCAAGGAGTTGTTCCTGTAGAACCATTTCCATCACTATCTGGATTGTTGCTATATTCCAGACGAACTGTATTTTCAAATCCCGCACGACCAGTACGTGTAGCAGCGTTATCATTCAATGTTGCATTATAGGTTAAACGAATTGATTGACCATAAGTATTTTCGTAGTTATTGTTCATTCCTTCTGGGAACTGTTTGTCAACGATAGCCTTTAAATCTGGAATCTCTGCATAGAATGTATCTTCCCCACTATTTTCAACAACATTAAATTCATTACTCTTCAATGTATATGATTTCGTAGTACTTGAAATTGTAATAGAAACAGAGTCTTTGTTGAATGTCAAAGCTTCGTCCATCTTGTCATGAAAAATCATTTTATATGTTTGATATCCATTCATGTTTGGCACATATGTATCGTGGTAGTAAGGTACTGTCTGTCCAATTTCATAATCCCCAATATCATTCCATCCGACATTGTTATCATCTTCATTGATTTTCTTAATCAAAGTAGGATAATCGGATTTGATATTAACCTGAGCATTAGGATTTGCTGTATTTGTTAAAATCAATGAAGCTGCTGAATGTGTATCCTGTACAGCAGTAACTTCATCTGTTAAATAATAACCATATCCCAATCCACTGAACTTAACAGAACCATCGACTGCATTTACAGCTGTAACATTAACTGTATTTGGAGAAAGACCTTCCTTAACAAGTTCATCTCTTAAAGCTTCTACAAAGTGACGATAATTGCTGTAACGGCCTTCTAATTTTTGATCTGCCTGAGCACCTTCCACTTTGTTTGTATTTAAAGTTTGAATATAGTCAATTACATCATATTCAGTAACTGAAGAGGCAGATTTGTTGATTTTCTTACCAACAACAGTCTGTAAAGCTGTTTTGTAATCATTGTTCCATGTATAGTTGATTGATTCATTATCCACTGCATTTTCAGCGTCAAATAATTTATATACGTTAAATTTTTTACCAACTAGAGATTGTCCTGCATTTGGTGTAATGGTAATAGAAGCATTACCTTTACCAAAATCAGCAACTCCGTTTGGAGTCGCATAAGTTTGCGTTGCTTCAGCAGCATAGACTGGAGTCACTAATTGGGCAACACAAGTTGCTACAGGACTTAAAGTCATAGACAATGCAGTTAATCCTGCAAAAACCACATTTTTTGTTTTCATTTTAATATCCCTCTTTCTTCATTATTTAGAAATCATTTTATCTTTTTTAGATTTATATAAAGCAAAAGCTATTACGGCAACACCTAATCCAATTAATAGGATTGTTCCATTTGAACCTGTTTCAGGCAATAACTGTGTTGTTTTGTTTGTAATATCCACCGCAACTACACGATCCTTTTTAGATCCTTCTAGTCGAACATTACCAGATGTCTTAGATGTATCGTATTTAATTCCATCGACTGTAAATTCAAATGTGTTTGTCTGAGGTGTAGCTTTTACATATACGGAATGTACATATGCATTCCCGTTTTCGTCTACTGGAATTCTATAGCCTTGAGGGGCTTTCGTTTCCTTGAAGTAGTATGTCTTTTCTACATCCAGATTTTTGAAAGTTAATAAACCTTTGTCATCGGAAGTCTGTGTATCCACTACATTCTTGCAATCAGCATCGCTGTATAGACGGAATTCAGCACCTTTCAAGACTTTTCCATGCTCATTTGTTTTTGTAATTTTCAAATTGAAAGGATTTACCTTATCGGCAAATGTAGCATAACCGTCCCCTGAATCCTTTGTACCTTGAACAATCAGGCTGTTTGTACCAGATGTAAATGTAATTTTACCTGTACTAGAAGCTACGTTGAATACAACTTCGTTCGGATTTAGCTGATATCCGTCTGGAGATTTGATTTCCTTGATTTTGTGAGTTCCCGAAGCCAAACCTGTGATTGTGATTTCACCAGTGCTATTTGTCTCTAAATCTTCTGTTGAACCATTCGGTAATGTGTGACGGAATACTGCACCACTGACTGGTGTTGAAGTTCCTGCCTGTACCTTCTTGATGTTAAACTTGATTACTTTTTCGTTGACTGTAGGCATATTGAATGTATCTACATCTTCTACACTTCCTTTTGTTGTGATTTTCCTTACAAAAACCTCATTGTTGATAAAGTAGCCTGTCGGAGCTTTAGTTTCCTGAATCGTGATCGTACCTACTGGTAATGTTGCATCTCCATTAGAAGCATAATAGAAATCATCTCCTGATACTTTATAACCTTTCGCTAAATCACAATATCCATCTGAATCAGTTTTTAAAACCCATGAACGAGATGGGACCTGACCTGATTTAGCAGGATCGGAATCATACAATCCCTTATAGTATTTAATTGTAAATTCAGCACCTGCAAGGCTGGCACTACCCTGTGGCTTGTTCTTGTTGGTTTCTTTGTCTACTTTTCCAAGTAAAATACCAACTGGATCGGATTGAGGATAATCTTTAAATTCACCATTTGAGCCAATCCAAGAACTTTCATTTGCTTTTACTACAACTGAAACAACAGAATTATTCAAAGCATAACCTTTTGGATTCTTAGTTTCCTTTAGATAATATGTTCCTGCATCCAGTTCGATTTCATTTGACCAGTCCTTGTATTTTTCAGAACTGTCATACTTCCCAATCGTTAAAGTATTCACTTTATTTTTATCGGCTTTTGCATCAGCTTCTGTCTTATACACTCCGTATTCAGCTCCCTGCAATGAGTAGCAAGGGTTGTTATCTGTGATAGCTGGGTTTGCAGAAGTCTTTTTAATGCAAAGTTTACCTTTAGACTGTACCTTGAAAGCAAGTTCAAAAACAGTTCCAACGGTTTGAGGTGTTGAACCACCGAAATGATGTAGGTTTGTTTCAAATCCAAATACAACATGTCTGTATCCATTAATTGTACTCGCATCTAGCACACGTAATGTGCAGGTTGGATAACGCAAATCATAACGGCTGTTTTCATTAATTGTGCCTACAGCTTGTTTGATATGGTGACAGAAAGCCTGAATTGCACCATTGAATGCAACTGGATCTGAAATATCAGTTAAACCATTTCCTCCATTCACCCATTGTCCATAACTGTTTCCATTGATATCACGCATCGTAAAATCAACAGTTTGTCCATTCATAGTAATAGACTGCGGAACCGCTAAAGCAGAGTCTGTGTAAGTACACTCTCCACCATCACCATCATTCCAGTCCACAGTATTGAAATATCCACCTGCTGTTGTTCTAGATTTGTTATATAATTCCAATGGACCGTCAATCGTCTGTACGTAGCTGTTATTACCAAATTTACCTACTACATCAATAGAGGAACCAACGCTAAACACATCCTTTGTACCTTCTGCTAAATAAGCCAGTACATTGATACTTCCGACTTTGGCTGTACCTAAACCAACACCAACTGCTCTTCCCTTTGACTTGGAGATAACTATCTCTAGTGATTTTAAATTAGCACCCATATAAGATAATGCCATCTCTCCTGTTTCAGGGTCATACGCACCATATTCAGACTCTAAAGGAACGTCTGAACCGTTCACATATACTTTTACATTTTTTGGAATAATATTACTTGCGGTCTTTTCAGAAGCAAGCTGAAAACGTGTTGTCATGAAAGGACGTAAACTGATTGAATCCCCTACAACACTGTCAATAGAACCTGTCTTATCAACAACTGTAGTTTTAACTTTAACATCATTTTCTACATCAGCAGGAACTAAAAACTGTACCTGTAAATCTGAAAAATCCTCTTTTGGATTGTTATCTGTTTTTGCTTCTTTAGCAACAGTTTTGAAAACATCTTTATCAATTTTTAAGATGTGAGTTTTCTTATCATAAGAAAAGCCTTCTGTTAGCTGTTGACCATAATCATTTCCACGAGCCACATCATAATCGTATGGATAACTCTTCTTGGCTAAACCATTCACAAAAGGTGTGTCTGCCTGAATATAGTAAGCATCGCCATCTGTATATACTGTGCTTGGCTCCATTGTCTGCGTATAGATCGTATCCTTTGGGTCTTTATCAATCAATGCAGAAGTGATTGTATCGTTTTCAGATACAGCACTTGGAATTGCATACAAGTATTTTGTATATACGGTTTTAGATGTATCTATATCCATCTTTGAAAGATCCACGTCAAATGTGCCATATTTATCTGCATCTTCAGATTCAGTTACTGCATCATTTGAAGTTTCATCTTCAGATATGTTTGAATCTTCATTTTGAACAGATGACTGTTCGCTTGTTGTTTTGTCAGATGTACTGCTTTCTGTTTTCTGTGTTTCTTTTGTTTTAAAAGTTACACTGAAATTTGCATCCGCAGTTTTCGTTGCATAAACAAAACTGAAAGATTTTTTTCCACTCGTAAATCCTGAGATCGTGCTATTATTCAAACTAACATCATCAATAACTGCATTTTCATTGGATTTTGAGACAATTTTAATTTCTGTACCTTCTTCGTAGTCTGCATTGAAAATGTCACCATTCGACAATGATTTTGTGAAATCACCCGATGAAAGTGTGACTGTACCATCCCCTACAACACTCACTGAAAAGCCTGCTGAATCAACAGTCGGAGTGGTTGTTTCTTCTGCATACGCAGGAAGAACAAGATTCAATGATGTCAGTGCTGTTACGAAAAAAGCAAGTAATACGTTCTTAAACTTTTTCATATTTCAATCCTTTCTAAGGCAGATTGCCTTAATTATTTTATTTCCCCTTTTCTTTCTATCCCTTGAAAAAATCTCTAACGTTAGAAATCTTGATTTTTTTGAGTTTTTCATACCATCAATATCTTGAAAGGAAAAAATATTGATATTTTTTCAACTCAATTTAAGGAAAATCAAATAAACTGTATCTGTTCATATTTCATCCCACCCTTTCATTAATTTACTATCTATCTATGGTGCAATAGCACGGGTATTCCCCGTTTTATTGCGTATGAAAAATAGAAAAGGAACTCAAAATTGAGTTCCCTTTTTAGAATTAGAATTTAATCATTTAATCTTTTTATTGAATTCTACACAACCGTATAAAAATGTGCTGTACTACAACAAATTTTCGTCCGCAGTTTTTGTTGTATAGCCTTCACTACCATGTGAAAGATGCTGATGTACAACCTCAAATGGTATTACAGACTACTATAGAATTTTAACCTCTTCACGAATGAAGAAAGTATGATTCCAGTTCATCTGTACTTTCGATATTTCTATCGAGGTCCGTGAATCGACCTTATATATGAATTAAGGCAGATTGCCTTAATTTATATCAACAAAAAAAGACAGAATTTTCATTCTGCCTTTGATTTATATTTAGTTAGCTTTCGTTTTTCCACAGCCACTGCACTTGTAGCCTGTCAATTCCTGTTTTGTAGTAGCAGGTGAGTCGACAACATATCTTGTTTCATATACTGCATCGTGATGTACTGTATTGTATCCTGTTACTACTTCTCTCCATTCAGAATGAAAATTACCATTTTCACCATTTAACATATGTGCTTTCATATGTGCTGAGGTATTACCAGTAATATCTGCACCGCATGTTGAACAAATTGAGTATTCTCTCATCTCAGTGATTGGAACCTGTTCATCATAGGCAGCTTGCACCAAAACTTGTTCGTTGTGCCCTTTTTCAGGCACATTTACAGTCTTATATTGAGCCACCCAGTTGTGTGTATGTTCAGCAGGCTTAGAACTGTTTGAGTTTGAACTGTTACTGCTGTTTGAAGGCTTAGAAGAACTTGTGTTGTTCTTGTTTGAGCTAGTATTCGTAGTCGAAGCTGTGTTATCCTTCTTTGATTCTGAAGCATTTGATTTATTAGAAGAATCGGCTTTTGCGGTTTCTTCTTTCTTTTCTTCCTGCTTTACTTCAGTTTCGTCTTTTTTCTCATCTTCCGTCTTCGCAGTTACATCTAGGTTGACTTTATCATCCTTTAAAGAAACATCCACTTCCTTTGTATCTGTAGTATCAACATCCTTGAATACAAATGTTTTGTCCTGATCTTGTAAACCAATCTTTACATCCAACTTATCGTTTTCTTTGACAGTGTAATACAAAGTACGTTCTTCTTTGTTTTTTACAGCATCACCATTTTCCAATAAGTTATCACTGAAGCTTTCTTCTGAACTTGATTTTGTTTCGAATACTGTGATCTTCTTTCCAGTATTGTTTGTCATCTTCAAAGATTTTGAATCCTTGTTTTTTTGACCAAGTGTCTTTACTTCCTTTTTCTTAGCAACTTCTGTTGTTTTTGTATCTTTTGTATCTGTAGATGTAGAAGAACACCCAGTCAAAATCATACTTAATGCAATCGCACCTGCTGTTAAAATTTCTTTTGTTTTCATATATAATACATCCTTTCCTGATCTATTTTGTTAAAGCAAATTGCCTTAATTTTTTAATCAATCTCTTTACACCCCTATTTTACCATGTATCCTTTAAAAAAATGCTAGATTTTTGTGCGAATTTCGGGCCTTCACTGCCATGCGAAAATGTGCTGTACTACAACAAATTTTCGTCCGCAGTTTTTGTTGTATAGCCTTC
>ERZ1027095.527-NODE-527-length-12312-cov-10.725708_pt1 | contig 12312 bp, 9 predicted proteins | sample MGYA00519409_ERZ1027095 | MGnify/ENA primary metagenome ERZ1027095 (study PRJEB26926, sample SAMN06164650) | human gut metagenome | biome: ENVO:00009003; feature: ENVO:2100002; material: ENVO:00002003 | host: Homo sapiens | place: USA | collected 2012 ... | reverse complement strand
CTATCCTCTTCGTCGGCAGCGTCAGATGTGTATAAGAGACAGGGGGTGAACTCGGCAATGAAATCGTTGCCCCGGTAGAGGCGGACGCTCTCGGCGTTGGTGAACACCCAGCAGGCCCCGGCAAAGCCGCCGGGGTGGTCGCCCAGTGCCATGCTGGAAGAGACCTCGAACACCACGTCCGAAGGGGAGCGGGGCGTTTTCTGGCTGGCGTAGACGGCGGCAGAGAGCTTCGGGTTGCGGAACAGATCCGTCACGCCGTGGTAGCAGATGCGGTCGCCGCTGCCGAACTCGCGGTGGGTGTTGTAATCGGCCATGCACCAGCCAAGGGCACCGGCCACGCCCTGCTGGGCAATGGCATCGTTGAGGACGGCGGCGTGGCGCAGAGCCTGTGCCAGCCGGTGCGGCTCGTCGTCAAAGGCTTTGGCCGGGAACTGCTGGCCCCCGAACTCGCTGATGAGGTAGCCCTTGCGGAGATCGGGCGTAACGGCAGACCGGGGCTCGCAGCCCGGGCCGCGGCCGGAATAGGAGTAATCGTTGTAGGCGTAAACATCCTCGAGCAGCTGGCTCTTGCGGGCGATCCGCACGCCGCCGGTGGGGCGGGTGGGGTCCAGCCGATGGACGGCTTCGTTGGTGCGCTTGTAAAAGGCCTCGTTATCGGAACTGCCGTTCACCCGCACGCCCCACAGGAACACGCTGGGGTGATTGCGGCACTGGCAGACCATCTCGCGGCAGTTCTGCAATGCCTGGGCCTGCCAGGCTTCATCCCCGATGTGCTGCCAGCCGGGCATCTCCACGAACACCAGCAGGCCCAGCTCATCGCAGGCATCCAGAAAAGCCGGGCTCTGGGGGTAGTGGCTGGTGCGCACGGCGTTGCAGCCCAACTGCTTTTTCAACAATTGGGCATCCAGCTGTTGAATGCTGTCCGGCATGGCATAGCCCTGATAGGCGTAGCTCTGGTGCCGGTTCAGGCCCCGCAGCTCCACCCGCTGGCCGTTCAGATAAAAGCCCCCGGCCACGAACTGGATGGTGCGGAAGCCGAACCGGGTGCTCTTTTCGTCCAGCACCCGGTCGGGCAGGCCGCTGGTGCCGGGCCGGATGAGCCGGACGGTCAGGGTATAGAGGAAGGGATGCTCCACGCTCCAGGGATGCACGCCGTTCAGGGTGCCCACAATGGGCAGGCTGAGCTCACCGCTGTACAGGGCTCTGCTCCCGGCGGGGCTGCGGATCTCGGCCTGCAGGGTGCAGCCGATGGTCTCGCCCACCGTGGAGGAGTAGATGCGGAAATCGCCCTCGGCCTGCGCCTCGATAAAGATGTCGCGCAGGTAGGCTGGCTCCTTCACGTCCAGACTGACGGCCCGGTAGATGCCGCCGTAGGTCAGAAAATCGATCTGCCCGCCGAAGGGAGGAATGTTCAGGTCCTCCCGGCTGTCGCACCGGACAGCCACCACATTTTTTTGGCCCAGCAGCAGCGATTCGGTCAGGTCCACAGTAAAGGCGGTGTAGCCGCACCCGTGGTGGAACACCCGCCGCCCGTTGCAGAACACGGTGGCATCGTGGGCCACGGCTCCAAAGGTCAGCAGCACCGTGCGGCCCTGCCACTCTTTGGGCGCAAAAAACTCCCGCCGGTAGCCGGACACCCGCTGGTATTCGTTCTCGTTGCAATAGTTGTAGGGCAGCGTTTTCACCGTGTGGGGCAAGCGCACCGGTTCCAGCTCCACCCCGGTGCATTCGGGGCGGACGATGGCGGGATCAAAGGTGGGGGCAAACAGCCAGCCGTCGTTCCAATCGTAGTGTTCCATAGCCTGTCTCCATCGCTCTGCACAAAAAAATTCTTACCCTTATGCTACCACAAAGTTGTGAACGAAAAAAGCACTCCGTCCCTTATTTTTCCCGTTTTTGCAGAAAAAGCTGTTAAAATCAAAAACGCCCCCGCCGGGCAGGCGGGAGCGAGGGGAAACTCAGCGGATGAAATTGGTCATGGGGCGGCGGGGATTCTCAGGGTGGGTGATGCCGTTTGCTTTGCCCAGTTCGATGCACTTGAGCAGCCAGGCCATGTTGCGGCCCAGCTCCCGCATCACGGCACAGCCCTCTTCATCCTCCAGCACCTGCTCGGGCTTGGAGCCGTGGACCATGGGCCAGTAGGAACCGCTGACCAGCGGCATGTGGAAGAACTCGGGGTACTTCACCAGCTGATCCAGCGTGGTGGTGGTGCCGGCGCGGCGGGCTGAAGCGCAGATGGCGGCGGGCTTGTAGGCCAGATACTTGCCGCCCGCGTAGGCCAGACGGTCCATGAAGCTGGTCATGTTGCCGGAGGCGGACGCATAGTGGACAGGTGTGCCGAACACAAAGGCATCGGCGGTCTTGGCCTTTTCGATGGCCTCGTTGACCACGCCGCCGAACACGCAGCCCTTACCGGCGGCACAGCCGCCGCAGCCGATGCAGCCGCCCACCGGCTTTGTGCCGACGTTCAGGATTTCGGTCTCGATGCCGCTGGCGTTCAGCTCCCCGGCGATCAGGGACAGGGCGGTATAGGTGCAGCCCTTCTCGTGGGGGCTGCCGTTGATGAGCAGGACTTTCATAAGCAGATACTCTCCTTTTTTGGCAAAACGCGCCGCACATGGGGCGCTTTGCCCTGATTTTAGCACAATTGCACCCTGAGTGCAACGCGCGCCCTTGACAAAGAGTTGCGTTTTGACGATAATATGGAGATACGAAAACACGAAACAGCTGCTGGCCGGGCAGGGGGCCCGGACAGCGGGAGAAGGAGGCAGATACATGCGCGTTATTGCAGGAGAAGCACGGGGCCGCAGGCTGGAAGCCCTGCCCGGCACCGAGATCACCCGCCCGACGATGGATCAGGTCAAGGAGGCCATGTTCAGCATCGTCCAGTTCGACCTGCCCGGTGCCCGGGTGCTCGACCTCTACGCAGGCAGCGGCCAGCTGGGCATCGAGGCCCTGAGCCGGGGTGCGGCCCGGTGCGTGTTCCTGGACGAGAACCGGGAGGCCGTGAACATTGTAATGAAGAACTGCAAGAACTGCGGCGTGTTTGACCGCAGCCGGGTCAACATCGGCGAGGCGGCACGGTATCTCTCCGCCTGCCATGAGCAGTTCGACATCGTGCTGCTGGACCCGCCCTTCCACACCGGCACGCTGGAAAAGATCCTGCCCGGCGTGGACAAATGCCTGGCTCCGGGCGGCATTGTGATCTGCGAGAGTGAGACCGGCCTGGTGCTGCCTGCCGAGGTGGGCGGCATGACCCTGAAAAAACAGTATAAATACGGCAAAGTCCTGCTGTGGAAGTATGGTAAGCCCCGGCAGAGCGCCGGAGAGGGAGATGCGGAATGAACGTAAACGAGCTTTTGGATACCATTGAGGATACGCTGGAGGAGAGCGCCGGAATGCCCCTTTCGGGCGGCAAGCGCATCGTGGATGTGGAGCAGATCCGGGATTATCTGGACGAGATCCGCCAGAACCTGCCTGTGGAGCTGCGGCAGGCCCAGTCCATTGTCAGCGACCGTGCCCAGCTCATCGAATCGGCCAACGCACAGGCACAGGCCATTGTAAAAAAGGCCGAGGAGCGCGCCCGTGTGCTGGTGAGCGAGGCCGAGATCGTCAAGGCGGCCCAGCAGCGCGCCGGAGAGATCGTCTCCGCCGCCCAGACCGAGGCCCGCACTGTCCGCCAGACTGTGACCGACTACTGTGATAATATGCTCAAGACCACGGAAGAGACGATGGCGGAGAACGCCGCACAGGTCAAAAATGTCCGTGCAAACCTGCGCCAGAGCCCCCGGAAACAGCTCTGATGCGGGAATGTGAAATTTCCCGGTGAGAGCTTCCGGCCCCTGCAAGCAAAAACGACGGCTTGCAGGGGCTTTTTTTGGTACATTTTGAGAGAAAAAACAAAAGGGAAACTCTTGCAATCAGGGGCCTGTTTTGTTACAATAAAATTGTATCCTCAGGGCTGACCGGGCCACAAACTCCCGGCAGGCCGCAGGCCGCTTTCCCGGGCAGCAGCTCCGGGCAGAAAAGGGCGGCAGATGCAGGATCTTATCTGAGTTTTGAAAGGAGGCTGGGAACATGGACACAGAAAAAACAGCACAGCCCTTTGACCCGGCCTCGTTTGAGCATGTCCCGGTGCTGCTGAACGAGTGCCTGGACGGCCTGAAGATCGACCCGGCCGGCACCTATCTGGACGGCACGGCGGGCGGCGCGGGGCACTCCCGCCAGATCGCCCTGCGGCTGAACGGCGAGCAGGGCGGCAGGCTCATTTCGCTGGATCAGGACCCCGATGCCGTGCAGACGGCCCGGGCCCGGCTGGCGGGCCTGCCTGCCACCGTGGTGCAGATCAACTTCCGCTATGCCGGACAAGCTCTGGAGCAGCTGGGCATTGAAACGATCAACGGTGCGCTGCTGGATCTGGGGGTGTCCAGCCATCAGCTGGATGACGCGGCCCGGGGCTTTTCCTACCGGGCGGATGCCCCGCTGGACATGCGGATGAGCCAGGAGGGTGAGACGGCCGCCGATCTCGTGAACAGCGAGAGCCGGGAGGAGCTGGCCCGCATCCTGCGGGATTACGGCGAGGAGCCCTTCGCCTGGCAGATCGCGGGCAGGATCGTGGAAGCCCGGGAAACTGCCCCCATTGAAACGACATTGCAGCTGGCGGATATCGTGGCCAGCGCCATGCCCCCGGCGGAGCGCCGGAAGAACAAAAACCCCTCCCGCCGCACCTTCCAGGCACTGCGCATTGCGGTAAACCATGAGCTGGACGCACTGGAAGAGGGGCTGGATACCATTTTTGCGCATCTCGCACCGGGTGGAAGACTTTGCGTGATCACCTTCCACTCGCTGGAGGACAGGCTGGTCAAGAACAAGTTCCGCCGCTGGTCCACCGCCTGCACCTGCCCGCCGGAGTTCCCGGTGTGCGTCTGCGGCGGCAAAGCCAAGGCAAAGCTGATCACACGCAAACCCATTGAAGCCAACACGCAGGAGCTGGAAGAGAACCGGCGCAGCCGCTCGGCCCACCTGCGGGTTTTGGAAAAGATCTGAGGGCGGCAAAGCCCCGGAGATGTGAGGAGGAGATCACCATGGGTCAGGCAGCATACGATATGACAGAGGTTCGGCGCAGAAGAGCGCCGCAGGCACAGCCCAAAGTTCCGCTGCGGGTAGAAAAGGGCGGCAAAAAGCGGCTGAACCCCGTGCGGGCCGCCATGCAGCACGCGCTGCAGCTGGTGGGCGCGGCTTTGCTGGTGGGCTTTGCGGTGAGCCTGCTGTGGAGCGAGGCACAGCTGGTGGAGCTGAATTCTCAGATCCAGAGCGCCAAGGCAGAGCTTGTGAGCGAGCAGAGCCAGTATACATACTACAACAGTGCCCTGAACAGCCGCACCAACATCACAAGTGTTGAGGAGACCGCCACCCGCCTGGGGCTGATGAAGATCGACCAGAGCCAGATCACCTACATCCGGCTGGATGAGGGCAGCGTTCTGGTGCGCAAGGCATCCGCTGTGCGGCAGTGGTCGGATCTGCTCCACGATGGGGCAATGACCATTCTTGCCTCTGTCAGAACGGCAAAATAAACCAAACAACGAAAAGCGTGCGGCAGCGCACGCTTTTTCGGTTTTCTTCGGGAGTACGCAATGCAAACACCATCCTCCGATCCCAAAAAGAACAGTACCCGCCGCCGCGGTGCGGACCCGCACGCACGGCTCAGTGCCCGGCTGCGTCATATCAGCTTTGGTGCCGCCGTGCTTCTTGTGGTGGCCGCCGCGCTGACCGTGATCTACAGCCTGTACAAGATCCAGATCCGCGACGGTGCCACCTACCGCCAGTATGCCGCCGAGCAGCAGCTGCTGGACAGCACCATTCAGGCCACCCGCGGTGAGATCTACGACACCAGCGGCATCACGCTGGCCTCCACCAGCGTGGTCTGGACCATCTGGGCCGACCCCTCCTACAGCACGGCCCTGTATACCACCACCACCGATCAGGACACCAAGGCGGAGACCCGCACCATCAATGAGGCCGCCATGAAGGAGGTCTGCACCCAGATCACCCTCCGCCTGCTTTCGGGCGACGGCGAGAGTCTGGACAGCGTGGATACCACTTCAGCGGAGTACCAGACCCAGTATCAGGCGGTCTGCGATGCCCTCTCCCAAAACGAAAGCTCCTATCAGGTGCTGGCCACCAAGGTCAACAACGCCATCAAGCTCTCCATTGAGGAATACGTCAAGACCTACAACAAGGCCCACAGCAAGAGCGGAAAATCCGCCGGTGCGCTGGAAAAGATCCTGGCCAAGCTGGGCCTGGGCCAGCAGGAGAGCGACGACGGCACCCCCACTGTCCGCAAGGGGCGGGTGTCGGTGTCGGCCTCCAAGGGCTTCCAGCGGGATTACCCCTACGGCCGCTTTGCCGCCGCCGTGCTGGGCTTCTGCAATGCGGATGGTCAGGGTGTGTACGGTCTGGAAAACTCCTATGAGTCCACGCTGGCCGGTGTGAATGGCCGCACCATCACTCTGCGCAACGCCTACGGCAACGCCATTGCCGATGAAAACGCCACCACCTACGCCGCCAAGGACGGCTCCAATCTGGTGCTCTCGCTGGACGTGAACATTCAGGAAGTGGTGGAGCGCTACCTGAACGAGGCCGTGGCGGCCAACACCGTTGAGAACCGCGGCTGCGCCATTGTGATGAATGTCAAGACCGGTGCCATCCTTGCTATGGCCTCCAAGCCGGACTTTGACCCCAATGACCCGCAGGATTTCAGCGCCAATCTGGCCTACCTGACAGAGCAGGTGCAGGCCGAGCCGGAGCTGTACACCATCTACAAAAAAGACGAGAACGGCAACTACCTGCGGGATGAGAACGGCCAGAAGATCGTGGATGCGGAGGCCGACTACACCGGCACCTACCGGGATATCCAGTGGAAGAACAAGACCATCACCGAGCTGTACTACCCCGGAAGCGTGTTCAAGGTCATCACCGCCGCCATGGGTGTGGACAGCGGCAAGGCGACCTATTACACCACCCTGAACTGCTCCGGCGCGTACAGCGTGGCAAAGCAGACCTACCACTGCGCCGGCAGAAAGGCGCACGGGGCCCAGAATCTGGCCGAGGCCCTGCGCAACAGCTGCAACATCTACTTTGTCCAGCTGGGCCAGCGCGTGGGTTCCAGCCTGTTCTATGATTACTTTGATGCCTTTGGCTTTACCGAGCGCACCGGCGTGGACCTGCCCAATGAGACCAGCTTCATGCAGTATTACAGCAAGAGCCGTCTGGGCGAGGTGGAGCTGGCCTCCTCCGCTTTCGGTCAGGCCATGGCCGTGACCCCGCTGCAGGTGTGCACTGCCATCTCGGCGGCAGTCAACGGCGGCTATCTGGTCACCCCCCATGTGGTGGATAAGATCACGGACCAGAACGGCAATGTGGTGCAGGAGATCGGCACCAACATCCGCCGTCAGGTCATCAGCGAGAGCGCCAGCGAGACCATCCGCCAGATCATGGAGTTTGAGGTGGGCGACGGCACCCAGGGCGGCGGCGGCAACGCCTACGTTGCAGGTTACCGCATCGGCGGCAAGTCCGGCACTTCCGAGCAGCTGAACATGGACCGCCGCGCCGACGGCGACTACAAGAAGGTGGCATCCTTTGCGGCTGTCCTGCCCGCCAACGACCCGGAGATCCTGGTCTATGTCATGCTGGACGACCCCAACAATGCCCGCACCGACTATTCCTCCATTCTGGCGGCTCCTGTGGTGGGCAACATCATCAGTGAGATCGCGCCCTATCTGGGCATCGCCACCGACGGCGTGGACCGCAGCGGCACCACCGTCAAGGTGCCCAACCTGACGGGCAAGGAGTGGAGCAACGCGCAGGTGCAGCTGAACATCAAGGGCTTGAAGCATCACCTGGCCGAGAGCGAATCCGACCAGACCGCCGCCCTTGTCACCTACCAGTACCCCCGCGCGGGGGCAGAGGTGCCCTACGGCACCACCGTTTATCTGTATACCGATACCTATGAGGGCAAGCACGCCGAGGTGCCGGACGTGACCGGCAAGAGCGCGGACTTTGCCCGGCAGATGCTGAACGCTGCAGGGCTCAACTGCACAGTCGAAGGCTCCGGCACGGTCCAGAGCCAGAGTGAGGCACCCGGCTCCAGCGTCCAGCGGGGAACCATCGTACATCTGATCTGTGGATAAAGGGGAATGAGAGTATGGAAGCAATTGCAGCAAACATCCTGTTGGAGGGCCTGGCCGTCAACGCGCTGGCCCAGTGCGAGACCCCGGTCACGCTGGTGACCACCGACAGCCGTGAGGTCTGCCCCGGGTGCATCTTTGTGGCGTTCCCGGGCGAAAAATTCGACGGCCATGATTTTGCCGCCAAGGCGCTGGAAAATGGCGCGCTCTGCGTGGTGCTGAACCACCCCGTGGAAGGCGTGCCGGAGGAGAAGAGCGTGATCTGCCCGGACAGCTACCACGCCATGATGGTGCTGGGGGCCAACTACCGCAGCCAGTTCCACCCCAAAGTGGTGGGCGTGACCGGCAGCGTGGGCAAGACCACCACCAAGCAGATGACCTACGCCGCCATTGCAGGCTTTGGCAGTACCATCAAGACCGAGGGCAACCAGAACAATGAGCTGGGCCTGCCCCGCACCATGTTCCGCATCGGCAAGGAGACCCAGTACGCCGTGGTGGAGATGGGCATGAGCCACGCCGGAGAGATCGAGCGCCTGAGCAAGTGCGCCCGCCCGGATGTAGGCATCATCACCTGCATCGGTGTGTCCCACATCGGCAACCTGGGCAGTCAGGAGAACATCTGCAAGGCAAAGCTGGAGATCTGCGCCGGTCTGCCGGAGGGTGCTCCGCTGGTGCTGAACGGGGACGACCCCTTCCTGCGCAAGGCCGTCCTGCCCGACCATGTCCGCCCGGTCTGGTTCAGCCTGGGCGATGAGAATGCCGATGTCTGTGCCCTGTCCATCCAGCAGGATGAAAAGGGCATGAGCTTTGTGCTGGAGGATCACGAGGAGGGGACTTTCCTCGTAAAGATCCCCGCCATGGGCCGGCATAATGTGGCCAATGCGCTGGCTGCCTACTGCGCCGCCACCCGTCTGGGGCTGGATGCCCGCCGGGTCATTGCCGGTCTGGCCGATTTTGAGCAGACCGGAATGCGCCAGAAGGTGGTGCACGTCAGAGGCGTGGATGTCATTGAGGATTGTTACAACGCCAACCCCGACAGCATGAAGGCCGCGCTGGCCATGTTCAGGGAATATCCCTGCAAGCGCCGCTTTGCCCTGCTGGGCGATATGCTGGAGCTGGGCGATATCAGCCGCGCTGCCCACGAGGAGGTGGGCCGTCAGGCCGTGGAGAACAAGGTGGACTACCTCGTCACCTATGGCGAGCAGGCCAAGCGCATTGCCGTGGTGGCTGCTGCCAAGGGGCTGCCCACCCTCCATGCCGACACCTACGCTCAGGCCGCCGATGCCCTGCTGCAGAAAATGCAGCCCGGCGATGCCCTGCTGGTCAAGGCCAGCCGCGGCATGGCACTGGAAAAAGTGCTGGAGATCTTTTACAAGGAGTAACATCGAGCTATGATTCGTTTCGCCTTGATCGCCGCCTCAACGCTGGGGTTCTTCCTCACGGCGGCGCTCGGGAATCTAATGGTGCCGCTGCTGCGGGCGTTCCAGGGACGCTGGGATGAGCCCAAGGCCCGGCAGGCACCTGGGCAGGAAACACCGGATGCCGAGCCGGAGCGCCCGCCGCAGGCCCCCACCATGGGCGGGCTCTGCCTGATGGTGGGGGTGCTGGCCGCTGTGGGCGTGGGCTGGACTGCCGCCTGTGTGGCCCAGCCTGAGCTGCTGGGGGCCGAGAGCCTGTTCTCGGTCCGGCTGCTCACAGCGCTGCTGGGAGCTTTGCTCTTTGGCGGCGTGGGTCTGCTGGAGGATCTGGCCCGCATCCGCAGCCGTTCTGTGCTGGGCCTGCGGCGGCACACCCGCCTTGGGCTGGAAGCCGCTGCCGGTGCCGTGGTGCTGGTGCTGCTGGGAGCCAAAGGCTGCCTTGCAGCCGGGATCACCCTGCCGGGCGTGGGCTATGTCGATCTGGGCATTGCCGCCCCGCTGCTGTGGGAAGGGCTGCTGGTCGCACTGGCCGAGTGTGCCCGCATTGCCGATGGCATGGACGGCATCGTCTGCGGCACGTCCTTTGCGGCCATGCTGGGCCTGATGGGGGTGATGACCCTGCTGGGCTGGTTCCCGCTGGGCGTTCTGCCCGCCGCACTGGCCGGTTCCCTGATGGCCTTCCTGCTCTGGAACTTCCCGCCCGCAAAGCTGCGGCTGGGCAGCGTGGGGAGCCTGTTTCTGGCCGGGATGCTGGGGTGCGTGCCCCTGTGCATCGGCTGGCCTGACCTTACCCTGCCGCTGGCCCTGCCCTTCTGGCTGGAGGGCGGCATGGTGGCCCTGCAGATCCTGGTCTGCAAGGCCAGCCGGGGCCGCAGGCAGCTGTTCCGCTCGGCACCGCTTCACCGCTGGCTGGAGCTGCGGGGCCAGAGCGCGGAACAGATCTTTTATACCTTTTGTGTCATTGCCATGCTGGGCGTGGCGCTGACCGTTCAGCTGGCAAAAATCAGTTAAGGAGGGGTGCAGTTTGGCAACACTCCGCAGAAAAAAAGCAGAGCCGTTTTCCGTCTTTCAGCGGGACCCCGGCCCCTGGCCGCCCATCCTGCTCAACTGGATGGCGACCCTGGCCATCATCATGGTGTTCGGGCTGGTCATGCTGTTCAGTGCAAGCTATACCACGGGCTATCTCCGCTTTGGGGACAGCTTCCATTACATCAAATCCCAGCTGCTCTGCACGGTGCTGGGCCTGGGCATGATGTTCCTGTTCTCCTATTTTGACCACCGTTTCCTGCGCAGAATGGTCAAGCTGGGCTATGTTGTCTGCCTGATCCTGCTGGTGCTGGTGCTGTTCAGCAGCCCCATCAACGGCTGCCGCCGGTGGATCAGCTTCGGCGGCCTGACCTTACAGGCCTCCGAGGTTGCAAAGTTTGAGATGATCCTGCTCACGGCAGACATCGCCGCCAGGACCCCGCAGGTCAGATTCGGCGAGCTGCCCCTGCGCAAGTGGGTCTACCACAGCATCGTGGTGGAGCTCATCCGGCCCATCCTGTGGCTGATGCCTGTCCTGATCCTGCTGGTGCTGGAGCCCCACATGTCGGGCATCCTGCTGACCACGGCCATCGTGGGTACCATCCTGCTGCTGGGCGGCAGCGGCGGCATCATTACCTGGGGCTGTGCCGGTGCCGCGCTGTTCCTGCTGGAGACTTTGCTGAAGCACGTGGACTCCATCGACTACCTGCAGAGCCGTCTGGACGGCTGGACGCAGGATCTTGACCGGATGACCAGCCAGACCAAGCAGAGCCTGTACGCCATCGGCTCAGGCGGTGCCACGGGGCTGGGGCTGGGCAACAGCATCGAAAAGCAGCTCTGGCTGCCGGAGAGCACCAACGACTTTATCTTCAGTGTCGTGTGCGAGGAACTGGGCTTCGTCGGCGCGGTGATCGTCATCGTGCTGTTCGTCCTCTTTCTGGTGCAGGGCTTCTGGATCGCTTTCCATGCCGAAAACCGGTTCTGCACGCTGGTGGGCATCGGCATCATGGCGCAGATCGCCTGGCAGGTGTTCTGCAACATTGCCGTTGTCACCAACACCCTGCCCAACACCGGCATTTCGCTGCCCTTCTTCTCCTCCGGCGGCACCAGTCTGATCCTGCTGCTGGCCGAGATGGGCGTTATGGTCAATATCGGACGCAACGGCGAACGGGCCCGTCTGGAACGGGAGGAAGCCCACGCCGAGCGGGAGCGCCAGCGCAAGGCAAAGACCATTGTGCTGGATACCGCGCGCAGAGCGCAGACAGAACAGTAAGGAGGAACCAAGATGCGTGTACTCATTGCAGCCGGCGGCACTGCCGGCCATATCAACCCGGCTCTGGCCATTGCGGGAGCCATCAAAAAGGCCGACCCCACCGCCGAGATCCATTTTGCGGGCCGGAAGGAGGGCATGGAGTACCGTCTGGTCACACAGGCGGGCTATCCCTTCCATCACATCGAGATCACCGGCTTTCAGCGGAAGCTGAGCCTGAACAATATCAAGCGGAACATCATTACCCTGTGGAATCTGGCACTCTCCGGCCCCAAGGCCAAAAAGATGATGAAGGACATCCAGCCCGACCTGGTCATTGGCTGCGGCGGCTATGTGTCCGGCCCGGTGGTGCGCTGCGCCGCCAGACAGGGCATCAAGACCGCCCTGCATGAGCAGAACGCCTTTCCCGGTG
>ERZ1027095.501-NODE-501-length-12639-cov-10.828910_pt1 | contig 12639 bp, 10 predicted proteins | sample MGYA00519409_ERZ1027095 | MGnify/ENA primary metagenome ERZ1027095 (study PRJEB26926, sample SAMN06164650) | human gut metagenome | biome: ENVO:00009003; feature: ENVO:2100002; material: ENVO:00002003 | host: Homo sapiens | place: USA | collected 2012 ... | reverse complement strand
CCGCAGGCCCCACCCACATGCCCGACCTCTATGCCGCAGGCGGCATCCCCGCCGTGCAGGCAGAGCTGGCCAAGAAGGGCCTGCTGGATCTGGATGTGCCTACCGTGACCGGCAAGACCCTGGGCGAGAACATCAAGGGTGCCCACATCCTGAACGAAAAGGCCATCCGCCCCATCGAGAACCCCTACTCCCAGACCGGCGGCCTGCAGATCCTGTGGGGCAACATCGCTCCGGACGGCTGCGTGGTCAAGCGCAGCGCTGTGGCCCCCGAGATGCAGCAGCACTCCGGCCCGGCCCGCGTGTTCAACAGCGAGGAGACCGCCATTGCAGCCATCTACGCAGGCCAGATCGTCCCGGGCGATGTGGTGGTCATCCGCTACGAGGGCCCCAAGGGCGGCCCCGGTATGCGCGAGATGCTCAACCCCACCTCCGCTCTGGCCGGTATGAAGCTGGATAAGACCGTGGCCCTCATCACCGACGGCCGCTTCTCCGGCGCATCCCGCGGCGCGGCCATCGGCCACGTCAGCCCCGAGGCTGCTTCCGGCGGCCCCATCGGCCTGATCGAGGAGGGCGATACCATCAGTATCGATATCCCCAACGCAAAGATCACACTGGAGGTCAGCGACGAGGTGCTGGCCGAGCGCAAGGCAAAGTACGTTGCGCCCGAGCCCAACATCAAGACCGGCTGGCTCAGCCGCTATGCCCGCATGGTCACCAGTGCAAACCTGGGCGCGGTGCTGAAGTGATCCGGAAGACCGCATAACAGCAAAAGCTCCCGACGCGCAGAACGTCGGGAGCTTTTTTTGTGTCCGGGTACAGCGGGATGCAGGAAAAGAAAATGGGACAAAAAAAGCATCTTGAATCACTTCAAGATGCTTGGTGGTTGCGGGGGCCGGATTTGAACCAACGACCTTCGGGTTATGAGCCCGACGAGCTACCAGACTGCTCCACCCCGCGATATTTACTTGTCTGCATCAGCTGTTCGCTGACTGCTCAAGTATAATACCACAGAGGCGGGTGGATGTCAAGGGATTTGGAAAAGTTTTTTACTTTTTCTTTCTGGGGTGGCGGACACGGTAGTAGATCACGCCGCAGACCGCGCCGATGAGGATGGCGGGCCATGCGCCCACAAGAAACACCGCCACGGCCTGTGCACCGGACACGAAGCCGGTCCAGCCATTGCGCAGGGCGGCCAGCAGCTTTGCGCCGAAGCTGGTGCTGGTGGGGGTCAGGGTCTCCACCTCGTTCAGGGTGATATAGACGGTGCAGCAGGAGACCTGATTGCTGTACCAGTCCAGCTGGCTCTGCCAGCTCTCGATCTGGTACTGCACATCGCTCAGGCTGGACTCGATCTCCAGCAGGTCGGCCAGGGTGTCGGCCTGGGCCTGCAGCTCCTGCAGGCGGGTGCGCTGGGCGGTCAGGCTGGCCAGCCGGGCCTCGGTGTCCATATACCGGGTGGTGATATCCTCCGCCTGCTGGTTCTGGTAGGTCACGCTGCCGGACTGGGCAGCGGCGGCCAGAAAGCTCTTGTAGCTGTCCTGGGGCACCCGCAAAGTCAGGCTGACGCTCCGGGTGCTGTCGGTGTTGGTGTACTCGCTGCTGGATTCCATATAGCCGTCCGCGTCAGAAAGGGCCGCATCCAGTGCCGCGCGGGCGGTATCGTAATCCCGGGTCTCCAGCGTGAGGTTGGCAGTATAGATGATTTTGGCGCTGTCGGCGGTGCGGGTGGAAGCATCGCTCTCCGCTTCGCCGGAGGTCAGCAGGGAACCGCCGGTGGCAGTGTCTGCTGACCGGTAGCCGTCCTCTGCGCTGAAGGTGGAGACACCGTTGTCCGCAGAACCGGAGGCGGCGTTTTCAGTGTCCTCCATAGAGTAAACAGCGGCCTGTGGGGCGGATGCCTTAGCGGCGGCAGAGTAATTGGAGGAAGAGCCGCCGCCCAGCAGGGTGACCCCCTCCCATTCGTGGGCATGCACGGCACCGTACAGGCAGACCCCGCAGACTGCCACGCAGGCGGCCAGCTGGGCCCAGCGCCGGGCGGGGAAGTGGAGGGGCTTATTCTGTTTTTTGGGGGTCGGGGAAGGCGCGGGCATGGCGATGCTCTTGGCACCGGGGGTCTCGGCGGCATTGGCCTGCAGGGCAAGCAGCTTTGCCTTCAGGTCATCGGAAGCGTGCAGATCGTCCACTTCCATCTTGTATTCATACCACCTCATCTTCGATCTCCTCCTTCAGCAGCGTATGTAACTGGGCGCGTGCCCGCCGCAGCCAGCTGAGCACCGTGTTGGTGGGCGCACCCAGCATCCGGCCTACCTCAGCGGCGGTGTAGCCCTCGTAATAATGGAGGTACACGGCGTTGCGGTAGTTTTCCGGCAGAGTGCGCACCGCATCGAGCACACTGCCGTCATTTCCGGATTCCGGGGCAGGAATGTTTTCGTCCAGTTCGGTGTCCTTCTGGCGCGCGGCCCGGGTGATATCCCGGCAGCGATTGATGGCGACCCGCAGCAGCCAGGCTTTGAGGTGCTCCTCACTCTCAAAGCGGCCTTCGTAGCGCAGGAGCTTTTCAAACACATCCTGCACCACGTCCTCCGCATCGGCGGTGCAGCTGCAATTGTGCATCGCGGCGCGGAACACGGTGTCGCTGTATCGCTGTACAGCCAGCGCAAAAACTTCGTCTTTGGTCAACTGTCCCATAAGTCTCTTTCTCTCCTTTGCGGCCCCGGGCGGGGCTGGTGGAAACAACTGTTTCAAAGGGACGTTTCACCCCATATACGGGTGAAGCGCACGGATTATTGCATTAACGATATAGCCTTTGGAAAAGGGCAATTTTCTCCGCAAGATACAGATCTGCTTTGGGGTGGGCCAGCCAGTGCTTCTGCCGGGTGGTCTGGCACAGGCGGCGGGCAAGGGCGGCAGGGTCGGTGTCGATGGCCTCCACATCCTGCAGGGTCAATTGCAGGGTCAGAGCGGCCGGGACATCCGGCAGGGGCGGCAGCGGGTTCTCCCAGACAAAGGGAGGCAGCAGCTGCACCGCGCAGACAGCGCGGGAACACTCCTCGGTGAGCAGCAGGGCGGCGGGGGAGCCATCCGGCTCCACATGCAGGCTGCTGTAAAGCAGCTGGAGGTTCCGGGGAGCAGAGAGCAGAACAGCACCCTCGTCCGCCGTTTCGCTGAGGGTGAGGCACCCGGCGGCCTCGTCGGCATAGATGCGCCGGGCCGGTGCCCGGAAGCTGGCATAGAGCGCAGGCAGGTGGAAAACGCCCGCCTTGTCCAGCCCGTGCTGCAGCAGCAGATAGAATTCGGTCAGCGGGTGGTCCGGGTCCGGCTGCGGCATCCCGAAGTCCGGCCGGGAAAGATGTCCTCCGCCCATAGTCTCCCTCCTTTTCCAGTGCATTACCCTTTTAGTATATGGGTTTTGCAACGGATTTTCAACTGTAATTGCAACGCTTTCGGAGAATGGGAAATTTTCCCGCGCGGCCAGGACCCTTTGCGGGGGAGCCTCCGGCAGACCAAAACGGGAGACAGAAACAAAAAAAGCCCGATCGTTCGGGAACGACCGGGCCTGTGCATATTGTGCTGAGAGAGACGCAGTTACTTCTGATAGCCCAGCGTAGCTGCCATCACGGCTTTGATGGTGTGCATCCGGTTTTCCGCCTCGTCAAAGACGATGCTCTGGGGGCCCTCGAATACCTCATCGGTCACCTCCATGGCATCGCGGCCAAAGCGCTCGCCCATCTCTTTGCCCACAGCGGTCTTGTGATCGTGGTAGGCGGGCAGGCAGTGCATAAACACGGCCTTGGAGCCTGCAATATTCATCAGCTCCTGATTGATCTGATAGGGGGCCAGGTCGTGGATGCGCTCGGCCCAGACCTCGATGGGCTCGCCCATGGAGACCCACACATCGGTGTAGAGGACATCGGCACCCTGGGCAGCCTTGGCGGGGTCCTCCTCAAAGGTCAGGGTGGCACCGGTCTCGGCGGCAATGGCCTGACACTGTGCGATCAGGGCGGCATCCGGCTGATACTTTTTGGGGGCGCAGGCGGTGAAGTGCAGGCCCATCTTGGCACAGCCTACCATCAGGCTGTTGCCCATGTTGTAGCGGGCATCGCCGAAGTAGACGAAATGGATGCCCTTCAGGCTGCCGAAGTGCTCCCGGATGGTCAGGAAGTCGGCAAGGATCTGGGTGGGGTGGAACTCGTTGGTCAGGCCGTTCCAGACCGGAACGCCGGCGTAATGGGCCAGGTCTTCCACGATCTCCTGCCCATAGCCGCGGTACTCGATGCCGTCAAACATCCGGCCCAGCACCCGGGCGGTGTCGGCAATGGATTCCTTTTTGCCGATCTGGCTGCCCGACGGGTCAAGGTAGGTGACCTCCATGCCCAGATCGTGAGCGGCGACCTCAAAGCTGCAGCGGGTGCGGGTGGAGGTCTTTTCAAAGATCAGGGCGATGTTCTTGCCTGCCAGCTGCTCATTGTGGCGGATGCCGGCTTTTTTCCTGGCCTTCAGGTCAGCGGCCAGATCGAGCAGCTCCTCGATCTCGGCAGGGGTGTAGTCCAGAAGCTTCAGAAAACTGCGATTTTTCAGACTCATTGTATACTTTCCTCTCTATGCAATGCAAAATGTATATTTATTCGATAATGTGGTTCTATTATATAACGAATAAACTGTATTTTCAAGGGAAAGTTTTGGGAGAGGTTTCGCTCCCCTTACAGCTCCAGCAGTTCCTTCCGCCCGCTGGGGGTGTAGGCGGTCAGCCGCACGCCTGCCTTTTTGAACATGAACCGCGCCGCCACGCTGGAATCGGAATCGTGGTACTTGTCGCCGTAGTACACCACCTCGGAGATGCCGGACTGGATGATGGCCTTGGCGCACTCGTTGCAGGGGAAGAGGGTCACATAGACCCGGGCACCCTTCAGGTTGTTGTGGGCGCTGTTCAGGATGGCGTTGAGCTCCGCATGGCAGACGTACATGTACTTCGTGTCCAGCGGGTCGCCCTCGCGCTCCCACGGCATGGCATCGTCATCGCATCCAATGGGCATTCCGTTGTAGCCCAGGGAGAGGATCTTGTTCTCCGGGCTGACGATGCAGGCTCCCACCTGGCTGCTGGGGTCCTTGGAGCGCATGGCGGTGAGCAGGGCGATGCCCATAAAGTATTCATCCCAGTTGATGTAATCGGTGCGTTTCATGGCAAAGTGCCTCCCTCTATCTTTCATTGGGTTTATTGTACCATGCCAACCCACGTCCTGCAATCGATTTTGTGCGCATCCGGTCAAAATGCACAAAAGTACCCTGGGAAGTTTGGCGGGCAGGTGAAAGAAAATTTCGGACAATCTATTTGAAAATCATTTGGAGTGTGGTATTATCTTTGTAAAATATGCCACAAAAACGGAGAGACTGCTCCGTGCGGCGGAAATGAGGGAAAAACCGATATGAAATACGCAAGCAACAACATCCGTAATATCTTGATTGCAGGCCATGCCGGCAGCGGCAAAACGACGCTGACTGAGGCACTGGTCTATTTTTCGGGCGCAGCAGAGCGTATGGGCCGTGTTGAGGACGGCACCACGATTTCGGACTTTGACCCTGAGGAAGCAAAGCGGAAGGCAAGTCTGTCGGCATCCGTGGTGCCGGTGGAGTACGAAGGCATCAAGTACAACCTGATCGATGCGCCGGGCCTGTTCGACTTTGAGGCAGGTGAGTATGAGGGCATCCGCGCTGCCGAGAGCGTGCTGGTGTGTGTTTCCGGCCGCAGCGGCGTGACCGTGGGCGCGGAGAAAGCCTTCCAGCTGGCCCGCAAGAACGGCAAGGCCACCATGGTGTTCATCTCCAAGTGCGACCTGGAAAATGCCAACTACTTCAAGATTCTGGAGGAGATGAAGATCAAGTTCGGCTCCACCGTCTGCCCCTGTGTTGTGCCCGCCAAGCTGGACGACGGCACCCCTGTCTACATCAACCTGTTCAGCCAGAAAGCCTTCAAGTATGAGAGCGGCAAGCAGATCCAGGTGGAGCTGCCCGATATCGGCCACCGCTTCCAGGGCCTGATCGAGGCCATGAGCGAGGCCATTGCCGAGACCGACGATGAGCTGATGGAAAAGTTCTTCGGCGGTGAACCCTTTACGACCGAGGAGATCGTTGAGGGAATGCGCAAGGGCGTTAAGGACGGCCTGATCACCCCCGTGTTCTGCGGCAGCGCCGTCAACCAGCAGGCATTGGATATGCTGCTGTTCAATATGCACAAGCTCCTGCCCAGCCCGCAGCACGATGCCGCCATCTTGGCCGAGAATGCCAGCGGCGAGCCTGTGGAGCTGCATTGTGATGAGAACGAGCCCACCGCAGCCTATGTCTTTAAGACTGTGGCTGACCCGTTCGTGGGCAAGCTGAGCTACCTGCGCGTGATCAGCGGCAAGGTGACCGGCGGCGCTGCTCTGGTCAACGCCCGCACCGGCGAGACCGAGAAGATCGGCAAGCCCCTGACCGTCATCGGCAAGAAGCAGACCGAGACCGACGGCATCGGTGCCGGTGATATCGGCGCTGTGGCAAAGCTGGTCAGCGCAAAGACCGGCGATACCCTGTGCGATGCTTCCCGCGTGGTCAAGCTGCCTGCCGCTGCCTTCCCGCTGCCCAGCCTGTTCATGGCAGTCACCGTGGCCAAAAAGGGCGATGAGGGCAAGATCTCCAGCGCGCTGGCCCGCCTGATGGAAGAAGATCCGACCCTGAGCTACATCAATAACGCCGAGACCCACCAGCAGATCATTGGTGGTCTGGGTGAGCAGCATCTGGATGTGGTCAAGGCCAAGCTGAAGAATAAGTTCGGCGTGGAGATCGGTCTGGAAGCTCCCCGCATTGCCTACCGTGAGTCCATCCGCAAGGCCTGCCAGAAGCAGGGCCGCCATAAGAAGCAGACCGGCGGCCACGGCCAGTTCGGCGATGTTGTCATCAACTTCGAGCCCTGTGACAGCGAGCAGGTGGTGTTTGAGGAAAAGGTGTTCGGCGGCAGCGTGCCCAAGAACTTCTTCCCGGCTGTAGAAAAGGGTGTCCGCCTTGCAGCCGAAAAGGGCGTGCTGGCCGGTTATCCTGTGGTCGGCCTGAAGGCTACCCTGCTGGATGGCAGCTACCACCCCGTGGACAGCTCCGAGATGGCCTTTATCATGGCTGCAAAGCTGGCCTATAAGGCTGCAATGCCCGAGGCAGGCCCCGTTATTCTGGAGCCCATCCATACCCTGAAGGCCCATGTCCCCAACGACAACACCGGCGATATCATGGGCGATGTGACCAAGCGCCGCGGCCGCGTGCTGGGCATGGAACCCGATGAGGATGGCATGCAGACCGTCATTGCCGAGGTCCCGTTGGCTGAGCTGAGCAACTTCACCACCTTTATCCGGCAGATCACCCAGGGCCGCGGCTGGTTCACCACCGAGTTTGCCCGCTACGAGATCCTGCCTGAGATGCTGGTGCCCGCCGTGGTGGAGCAGGCCAAGAAGCTGGGCAACCTGGATGAGGGTGCGGAGGACTGAACCACTCCGTCTCGTATCCGCTCGACAGCTCTCCTGATAGGAGAGCCAGGTTAAGTTCATATTGACATTACCGGAGCCCTGCTGGCAATTCCCTCTGCCGGCGGGGCTTTTGTTGTTGGGGGAAGGGAACAAAACAGGAAAAAGGCGGGGCATCAGATTACTGCACTGATGCCCCGCCTTTTGCAGGTCAGATCATTTTTTCCGTTTTCCGGGTCTCTTTTTCCGCACGCTGTACCCGAAAGTGCCCAGCTTTTTGCCCAGGCTCAGGTACTCGCCGTGGCTGTACACGATCAGCTTTGCTTTATCCAGGCAGAGCTTGCCGTTTTCATCCAGCAGGCTCTCATCCACATCGCAGGCCACGACTTCGGCCAGGAACAGGTCATGGCTGCCCAGCGGGATGACCTGCGTGACCCTGCATTCCAGATTGACCGGGCTCTCCTCCAGGATGGGGCAGTCGGTCAGAACGCTGCCCGGGGCGGCATGGAGCTTGCAGGCGGCAAACTTGTCGTTGTCGCGGCCGCTCTTCACGCCGCACCAGTCCACCGCACGCACCAGCTGTTCAGTGGGCAGGTTGATGGCAAATTGTCCGCTCTCCTTGATGAGGTGGTGGCTGTACCGCTCGGGGCGGACGCTGATGGATACCATGCTGGGCTGGGTGCAGATGGTGCCTGTCCAGCCGATGGTGATGAGGTTGGGCTGCTCCAGCCCGCCGCAGGAGACCAGCACCGGCGGCTCCGGGTTCAGCAGGGTGCTGCCCCGCCAGCTCTGTTTGCTCATCCGTGATACTTCCTTTCATAGGGGGCCCAGGTGCGCTCCGAGATGATGTAGCGCGGGCGGGCCTTTGTTTCCATATAGATCTTGCCGATGTATTCGCCGATGACACCCAGGCAGACCAGCTGCACGCCGCCCACAAAGCAGACGATGCAGATGGTGGAGGCCCAGCCGGCCACCACGCTGCCCATGGCCGCCTGCACGATGGCCCAGATCACGCCGATGAAGCTGATGAGGCTGACCACGATGCCTGCCCCGGTGATGAGACGGATGGGCTTGTTGGAAAGGCTGGTGATGCCATCAAAGGCCAGCGCCAGCATTTTGCGCAGGGGATAGTGGCTCTCACCGGCCAGCCGCTCGTGCCGCTCGTAGAGCACCTGCTCGCTCTTAAAGCCCACCAGCGGCACCATGCCGCGCAGGAAGATGTTGACCTCCTTGTAGTCGGCAAAGCTGTCCAGCACCCGGGCGCTGATGAGCCGGTAGTCGGCGTGGTTGAACACGATATCCGCACCAAGGGCATTCATCAGGTGGTAGAAGCCCTCGGCAGTGAACCGCTTGAAGAAGGTGTCGGTGTCCCGGCGGCTGCGCACACCGTAGACCACCTCGGCACCGTCCAGATATTTCTGCACCATCTCGTCCATGGCGTTGATGTCATCCTGACCATCACAGTCGATGGAGATGGTGATGTCACAGTTGTTGGCGCGGGCCTCCATCAGGCCCGCCAGCACGGCGTTCTGATGGCCCCGGTTCCGGCTCTGGGAAATGCCGATGAAATGCGCATCCTGCTTTGCAAAGCTGCAAATGAGCTCCCAGGTCTTATCGCGGGAGCCATCGTTGACGAACAGCACCCGGCTCTTGTCGCTGATCATGCCTTTTTCGGTGAGGCTGGTGATCTTTTGCAGGAACATCGGCGCTGTAATGGGCAGTACCTGCTCCTCGTTGTAGCAGGGGATTACGATCCAGAGAATTGGTTTAGACATAGTTATAGATCACTTTCCTTTTATAGAATCATCTGCCGCAGAGCTTCCGGCTCCAGCAGCTTGAAGCTGGAACGGTAGGTGTCCAGCAGGCCGTCCCGCTGCATTAGGCTCAACTCCCGGGAAAGGGCGCTGCGGTCACAGTTGAGGTAATCGGCCAGCTGGATGCGGGAGAAGGGGATGGTAAAGGTCATGCTGCCCTGCTGCTCGGCCTCGCTGAGCAGGTAGGCGCAGACCTTGGCCCGCAGGGTCTTCATCACCAGCAGGTCCACCCGGCGGGAGAGCAGGAAATATTTATCGCTGATAGTCCGCACCAGATTCTGCAGCAGGCGCTGGCGGGCAGCGGAGCCGTCCGGCTGGAGCAGCTTCTCGTAGGGGAAGAGCAGGACCTCGCAGGGGGTGGATGCCACCACCGTGACCGGGCTGTCCAGGCTGGAACCGCCCAGCACGTCGCCAAACACGCCCCCCGGCCCCATGTGGGTGATGGGGATCCGTGCCCCGCCCGGTGCCGGGCGGTAGGCTTCAATGCTTCCGGTCAGCACAACGCCGACCCGGCGGCTGGGGGCCCCGGCCTGCACCAGCGCCTCGCCACGGCCATAACTGCGGATGCAGGCCCCCAGCTCACTGAGCAGGGGGCGCAGTTCCCCGGCAGAGATCCCGGCAAAAAGAGAGGTGGATTGTAACAGCGGCAGATAGTTTTCCATGTCAGTTCCGTGAGGTTTTCCCCGGGCCCTCACCGCCCTTCTGCAATTCCGTTGCGTGGGCAACGGTATTTTTAGCTCCATTATAGTAAACTTGAGCGCGTAAAGCAAATGATTTTGCAAAATTTACAAATTTTGTTTCTAGTTGGAACAACAAAGAGAGGAAGGAATCTGAACCATGATGAAAAAACTGACCTCCCTGCTGCTGTCGGCTGCGCTGATGATCAGCCTGCTGGCCTGCGGGGCTTTTGCCGCCAAAACAAAAAGCGGCGTGCGCATTGCGGGCCTGAAGGGCCCCACCACCATGGGTCTGGTCAACCTGCTGGATATGGAGCGCAGCGGCAAGGCCAGCCAGCACTACGACCTGCAGCTCTACGGTGCAGCGGACGAGATCGTGCCCAAGCTCATCAAGGGTGAGCTGGATATGGCCGCCATCCCTGCCAATCTGGCCGCGACCCTTTACCAGAAGACCAATGGCGGCATCCAGGTGATGGCAGTGAACACGCTGGGCGTGCTGTATGTGGTGGAAAAGGGTGACAGCATCCACAGCTTTGCCGACCTGAAGGGCCGCACTATCCTGTCCACCGGCAAGGGCACCACGCCGGAGTATGTTCTGCGCTATCTGCTCACCAAGAATGGCCTGGACCCCGATAAGGATGTGAAGATCGAGTATTACAGCGAGGCATCTGAGGTGACCGCCCAGATGGCCGCCTCCAAAAAGGATGCCATTGCCGTTCTGCCCCAGCCCTATGTGACCGCCGCCCAGCTGAAGGACAGCAGCCTGCGGGTGGCGCTGAATCTGACCGGGGAGTGGAACAAGGTCTGCGACACCCAGCTCATCACGGGTGTCACTGTTGTCCGCACCGAGTATGCCAAAGAGAACCCGGACATCGTGGCAAATTTCCTGCGGGATTACGAGAAGAGCATCAAGGCCGCTCAGACAGATATTGCCGGTACGGCGGCTCTCTGCGAGGAGACCGGCGTGGTGGCCAAAAAGGCCATTGCCCAGAAAGCACTGCCCCAGTGCAACATCGTTTACCGTGTGGGGGACGAGATGAAGGCCGATGTCAACGCCTACCTCAAGGTGCTGTATGATGCTTCCCCCGCTGCAGTGGGCGGTAAGCTGCCGGATGCAAACTTCTACTACACCAAGGCCACGCCCGGTCAGGTGTTCTGGCGAAGCGTCCAGCGCAGTTTTCAGTAAACCGATAAAAAGGAGAGCCGTGCAGCCGCACGGCTCTTTTTGAGTGAGAACGGAGCAGGTAAAATGAAACAGACAAAAAAACGCCGCACAGGGCTGCTGGCAGCGGCGGTGTTCTGGCTGGCCGTTTGGCAGGCGGCGGCCATGGCCATCGGGCAGGAGGTCTTTCTGGTGTCACCCATTCAGGCGGCGGGCACCCTGATGGAGCTGCTGCCGCAGGCCGATTTCTGGCAGCGGGTGGGGTTTAGCGCCGGGCATATCCTGCTGGGTTTTGCGCTGGGCGTGGTGGTCAGCGTTCTGCTGGCGGCCGCCGCCGAGCGCTGGGCCTGGGTGGACACGCTGCTGGCCCCGGTCATCCAGCTGGTCAAGGCCACGCCGGTGGCCAGCTTCATCATTCTGGCGCTGGTGTGGGTCAGCGGGCGGTCGCTCTCCATCCTCATCAGCTTTCTGATGGTCCTGCCCGTGCTGTACAGTGCCGTGCGCACCGGCATCGAGAGCGCGGACGTGCAGCTGCTGGAAATGGCACAGGTGTTCCGCCTGCCGCTGGTCCGGCGGGTCAAAGCCATCTGGCTGCCCGCCATCCTGCCGGCCTTCCGGCAGGGGTGCAGCGTGGCGCTGGGCATCTGCTGGAAGAGCGGTGTGGCCGCCGAGGTCATCGGCCTGCCCGATGGCAGCATCGGAGATGCCCTCTACCGGGCAAAGATCACACTCTCCACCGGGGAACTGTTCGCCTGGACGTTCGTCATCATCCTGCTGAGCGCAGGCTTTGAGAAGCTGTTCCTGGCCCTGCTGGACAAGGCAGTGGCCCGCGTGTTGGGAGAGGATGTGGCAAAAAATGATTAACAAACTGGAAATTTGCGGATTAACAAAACGCTTTGGAGAAAAAACGCTCTTTGAGGATCTGGATCTTACCCTTGCGGAGCCTGCCATTCTCTGGGCACCCAGCGGCTGGGGCAAGACCACCCTGCTCCGCATCCTGATGGGGCTGGAAGCGCCGGATTCCGGCACGGTACAGGGCGTGGGCCGGGTCGGCGCTGTCTTTCAGGAGGATCGGCTCTGCCCGCAGCTGACCGCCGTGCAGAACGTGGAACTGGTGCTTCCGGAGGGAAAAACGCAATACAAAACGCAAATCATATCGGATTTTCAACGATTTGGATATGATAAGCAGGCGCTTGCCCTGCCTGCCCGGAAGCTTTCCGGCGGGCAGAAGCGCCGTGCGGCCCTGCTCCGCGCCCTCTGGGCCGGGTGCGATACCCTGCTGCTGGACGAACCCTTCACCGGCATGGACCCGGAGACCATGAAAAAAGCCGCAGCGCTCCTGAAAGAGCGCCGCGGCGAACGGGCTGTTCTGTTGGCCACCCATGACCGGGAAGCCATCCGGGAGCTGGGGTGGAGGGTCATTGACCTGACGTAAGCAGGGGGCGGCTGTCCGGTCATTCCCACGCAAGTGAAACGGGCCATTCCATCGCCCGCCCTATTGC
>ERZ1027095.491-NODE-491-length-12760-cov-7.039040_pt1 | contig 12760 bp, 9 predicted proteins | sample MGYA00519409_ERZ1027095 | MGnify/ENA primary metagenome ERZ1027095 (study PRJEB26926, sample SAMN06164650) | human gut metagenome | biome: ENVO:00009003; feature: ENVO:2100002; material: ENVO:00002003 | host: Homo sapiens | place: USA | collected 2012 ... | reverse complement strand
TACGAGATGAGCGCTAGTCTCGTGGGCTCGGAGATGTGTATAAGAGACAGCCGGGGGCTTGCGCCTTATTTGGCATACCGGGGTCGGGCCGGGCGATGGTCTATGCCGCGCTGGCGAAGGCCCTCGACAAACCGCTCTGCATCGTGACGCCCGGCGAGGCCGAGGCGACCCGGTTTGCGGGCGACCTGAACGCGCTGGGCGTGGCGGCGGCAGTGTTCCCTGCCCGCGACTATGTGCTGCGCCCCATCGAGGGCACGGGCCGCGAGTACGAATACCGCCGTCTGGCCGTGCTGGGCGACCTCGTCGGCGGGCGGCTGCAGGCCGTCTGCGTGCCCGACGAGGGCCTGACCCAATACACGACGCCGCGGGCGGATTTCTGCGCAAACACCCGCAGCCTGCGCCCCGGCGACACACTGCCCCGCGCCGAGCTGACCGCGCTTTTGTACGGCGCAGGCTATACGCGGCGCGACCAGGTGGACGGCCCGGGTCAGTTTTCGATCCGCGGCGACATTGCGGACATCTACGCGCCCGACATGAAGCAGCCCGCCCGCATGGAGTTCTGGGGCGATGAGATCGACACGATGCACACCTTCGATCTGGCGACCCAGCGCCGCGACGAGCCGATTGAAAAAATCTACGTCTCCCCCGCGCGGGAGATACTGTTCGGTCAGCCCGCCGACGCAGCGGAGAAGATCCGCTCCTATATCAAAAAGGCCCGCGGCAGGCGGCGCACGGCGTTAGAGACCTGCACCGCTGCGGACCTGGCACAGCTGGACGGCGGCGCGATGCCCGTCAACATGGACAAATATCTCACGCTGCGCTATCCCGAGCCCGCGACGATTTTAGACTACTTTGACGATCCGCTGCTGATCCTGGAGGAGCCGGCCTCCCTGCGGGAGGCCGAGCGCGCCACCGCGTTCCGCCGGGGCGAGGAGCTTTCCGCCCTGCTGGAAGACGGCGTGCTGGCGGCAGGGCTGGATAAGCTCTACGCCGAGAGCGGCTGGCTCTGGGCGCAGTGCGCCGCACGCCGCACGCTCTGCGCCGAGAATTTTGCCCGCAGCATGCCCGATGTGCCGCTGAAAGCCATCGTCAACGCACCCGCCCACACGCTGCCCGCCTGGGGCGGCGAGGTCGCGGCGCTGCTGGAGGACATCCAACCGCTTTGCAGCGGCGGCACGGCGGTCACGGTCATGGCCGGCACGCCCCGTGCGGCGGCAGGTCTGGCCGCCGACCTGCGCACCAAAGGGCTGAACGTCACGACGGACGCGGCGGCGGAGCCGAGCGCCGGGTTGGTGCAGATCCTGCCGGGGCAGCTTTCCGCCGGGTGCAGCCTGCCGTTTGCCAAATACGCCGTGTTTACGGCCCGCGCCTTCGGCGTGAGCGGCGCACAGAAGAAGAAAAAGCGCAATAAGGACGCGCTGAACAGCCTGAGCGAAATCTCGGTGGGTGATCTGGTCGTCCACCAGAACCACGGCATCGGGCGGTACGCGGGCATCCAGCGGATGGCGGTGCAGGGCGTCACAAAGGACTATCTGCGCATCGAGTACGACAAAAAGGACGTGCTGTACGTGCCCGTCACCCAGCTGGACCTTTTGTCCCGCTACACTGCACCGGGCGACAGCGACAACGTGAAGCTGAGCCGCCTGGGCGGCAGCGATTGGGCCAAGACCCGCAAGAAGGTCAAGGCTGCGACGGAGCAGATGGCGAAGGAGCTGATCGAGCTGTACGCCCGCCGCAAGCAGGCGCACGGCTACGCCTTCCCCGCCGACGACACCTGGCAGGGTGATTTTGAACAGCGCTTTGCCTATGAGGAAACGCCCGACCAGCTGACCTGCGCGGCAGACATCAAGCACGATATGGAGGAGCCGTGGCCGATGGACCGGCTGCTCTGCGGCGACGTCGGCGTCGGCAAGACCGAGGTCGCACTGCGCGCCGCTTTCAAATGCGTGATGGGCGGCAAGCAGTGCGCGATCCTGGCCCCCACGACGATTCTGGCGTGGCAGCATTTCAACACCGCGCTGACCCGCATGGAGTCCTTCCCCATCCGCATCGGGCTTTTGTCCCGCTACCGCACCGCCAAGGAGCAGAAGGAGACGCTGCGCGGACTGAAGGACGGCACCGTGGACATTGTAGTCGGCACGCACCGGCTGCTGTCCGGCGATGTGAAATTCAAGGACCTGGGCCTTGTCATCATCGACGAGGAGCAGCGGTTCGGCGTCAAGCACAAGGAAAAGCTCAAAGAGAGCTTCATCGGCGTCGATATGCTGACGCTGTCGGCCACGCCGATCCCCCGCACGCTGAACATGGCGCTGTCGGGCATCCGCGATATGAGCACAATTGAGCAGCCGCCGTTTGAGCGCCAGCCGATTGAAACCTATGTGCTCGAGTACGACGAGGGCATCGTGTCCGAGGCCATCCGCAAGGAGTTGGCCCGCGGCGGGCAGGTATACTACCTGCACAACCGCGTGGACAACATTGAGGAATGTGCCGCGCGGGTGGGCAAGCTCGTGCCCGGGGCACGTATCGGCATTGCCCACGGCAAGATGACCGAGGAGCAGATTTCGTCGGTGTGGCAGCAATTGTTGGACAACGAGATCGACATCCTTGTCTGCACCACCTTAATTGAGACCGGCGTGGACGTGCGCAACTGCAACACGCTGATCATTGAAAATGCGGACCGCATGGGATTGAGCCAGCTGTACCAGATCCGCGGGCGCGTGGGACGCAGCTCCCGCAAGGCGTATGCGTATTTCACCTTCACACGCGATAAGGTGCTGACCGAGATCGCGGCCAAGCGGCTTTCGGCCATCCGGGAGTTCACGTCGTTCGGGTCGGGCTTCCGCATTGCGATGCGCGACTTGCAGATCCGCGGTGCGGGCAGTCTTTTGGGCCACAGCCAGCACGGCCACATGGAGGCCGTCGGCTACGATTTGTACGTGAAGATGCTGGGTCAGGCCATTGCCGCGGCCCGCGGCGAGGCCCCCGCCCCCGACAAGAGCGACTGCCTGGTGGACATCACCGTGGACGCATTCCTGCCGGAGGAATATATCCCGGACGCTGCCGGGCGCATCGAGGCATACAAGCGCATTGCGGCCATCGAGACGACGAGCGATGCCGAGGACGTGCTCGACGAGCTGATCGACCGCTACGGCAGCCCGCCCAAGAGCGTGCAGGGGCTGGTGGACGTCTCCCTCGTGCGCGTGACCGCAGCCCGCGTCGGCATTGCGGAGATCGTCCAGCGCGGCGACCATCTGATTTTGTATAGTGACATCGTCGGGCCAAAGCAGCTGGGCGAGGTCATGGAAAAGTTCCCGCATCGGGTGCTGTACAATGCACTGGGCCGACCCTATTTCAGCCTGCGCGTGCAGAAGGGCGAAAGCCCGCTGGTACTGCTAAGAGATGTAGTGACCCTGCTGCCGGGGGCACAGAATCAGCCACAGACAAAGCCATAAAAAATAAGCACCTGTTTGCTGCGGTAAAAAGCAGTAAACAGGTGCTTTGCTTTTGGGGTAAGACGCTGAAATTTCTTTGGTCCTTTCTTTATAAAGAAAGGACAGAGGGGGTCAAGTGCCGGGCAGCCGTAAACGGGCAGAGCCCTTCAGGCCGGCTTCGCTCGCGTCAAAAGCCTCCCCTCACAGGGGAGGTGGCCGAGCGCCAGCGATGGCCGGAGGGGCTTTGCCGGGCGTGCATTACACCGCCCGTTTTTTCCCCCCTTACATCACTCAAACACGTTCTCCTCATCCTCCACCACTTCACCAACGTGGTTTCCCTCGCTGTCCAGCCCGCGCTTGTCCAGCATATAGTGCACAAATTCCCGCGCCAGGCCGTAGAAGGTCGCAAAGAGCGGCACGCCGACGACCATGCCCACAAGACCGAACAGGTCGCCGCCGACCACGATGGAAAACAGGATCCACAAGGCAGAGATGCCGATGGACGAGCCCAGGATCTTCGGGCCGATGAAGTTGCCGTCCACCTGCTGGATGACCAGAATCAGCACGCCGAAGATGACCGCCTGGATCGGGTCAACCAACAACAGAATGAAGATGCTGGGGATCGCGCCGATGAAGGGGCCAAATACCGGGATAATATTCGTGATGCCGATAAACACACTGATGAGCAGTGCAAAATCGAGCCGCAGGATCGCCATTGCCACAAACGTGATAACGCCGATGATGGCCGAGTCAATGATCTTGCCCACAAAGAAACCCGTGAAATTCACGTTGGCATAATGGCAGATGCGCAGCGTGTTTTCCGCAGCCTTTTCCGGCAGGAAGGCATGCGCCAGCGTGCGCAGCTGATGGAGCAGATGCTCCTTGTCCGCCAGCATATAGATACTGGCCGCAATCGAGGTGAAGATCGCCACAAAGTTCGATGCCACGCTGCCGATGCTGGCCACGATCTGCGGCATGGCGGCGCTGGCCATGCTGTAGATTTCCTTGACCATCGCCTCGGAATCGTCCAGCACTTTTGTGGCGGACGACAGGTCAACGCCGAAGCGCTCCTGAGCCATGCCCAGCATATCCTGTACGCTCTGTATGTAGCTTGGGAAGTTCGTAAACAGCATGGCGATGCTGTCCACGATCTGCGGGATGACCAGCCATGCCAGCAGCACAAGCAGCAGGATTGCCACCAGATACGCCAGAAGGATCGCGAATCCGCGCGTCTTTTTCTTCTCTTTAAACAGCTTTGTGTAGAAGAACTTGACCATCGGGTCAAGCACATAGGCAATGACTATGCCGCCCGCAAACGGCGACACGATGCCGATAAACACACCGATTTTCCCCAGAAAGTACCCCAGATTGTTCAAAGTCAGATACAGCGCAATACAGGCCCCGACCACGCAGAACCAGTCCAGCATCGTCTCCGGCTTTTTGGTCCAGATATGTTCCTCTTTCAAATGCTCCGCTCCTTTTACATCATTTTACAAGAGTATTGTACGCTATGCACGCCTGTATTGCAAGGAATAACTTGTTAATTTTCTTGCGGCCCGCCTGGTAAATTCCGGCGCGGCTCACCGTTTTCATCCAGGCCGCGGGCCGTCAGCCCTGCCCCGACAGCCTGCTTGAGCAGCGCCGCCAGCACGGCCAGCGTCGGCACGCCCAGCACCATGCCCGGGATGCCGAACCACGCCCCGCCCACCACGATGGCCAACAGCACGCCCAGCCCCGGCAGGCCGGTGGCCCCGCCCAGAATGCGCGGCGCAATAAAATTGCCGTCCACCTGCTGGACCACAAAAATAATGATGGCAAATTCTGCCGCCTTCCAGGGCAATTCCAGCAGCAGGATGATGAGCCCCGGCACCGCCCCGAGGAATGGCCCCAGCACCGGGACAATGTTTGTCACGCCGACCAGCACGGCCAGCAGCGGCGCGTATTCCAGCCCGAAGATCGACATCAGCGCAAATGTTTCCCCGCCCACAAGCAGGGCGTCCACCAGCTGCCCGCCGATGTAGCCGCTGAAAATTTTGTTGGCAAGACGGCAGATTTCCAGCACACTGCCCGCGGCACGCGGCGGCAGCGCCGCATGCAGACACGCCCGGGCCGCGCGGAGCAGCGCCTCCTTGCCGGAGAGCAGGTAGATGCTGGCGGCCAGTGCCACCACGGCGTTGCCCGCAGCCCCCGCCGCGCCGGAGACGAAATCCGCCGCCGCACGCGCCGCACTGTGGGACAAACCGCCGAACCAATTTTGCAGTGCCGTGCCCACCATCTGCACAAGCTGTTCCGCCGTGGCCGTATCGATGCCGAACGTATTTTGCACCCAGACCAGCAGGCCGCGGATGGTCTCCTCATACGCGCCGAGCCGCCCGGCAAAGGTCGTCACGCTCTGCACGAGCTGCGGGACGACGAGCGCCGCCAGCAGCGCCAGCGCACCGAAAAACAGCGCATAGCTGACGGCCATCGCCCCGCCGCGCCTGCCGCCAAAGAGCTTTCGCGCAAAAAAGCGCGTTGGTATGTCCAGTACATAGGCTAGCAGCAGCCCCCAGCCAAACGGTGCCAGCAGCCCGAGAAACGCCCCGGCCCCGCGCAGCACACCCGGCAGCCAGTCTGCCGCGGCAAACACCGCCGCGACGCCCGCCGCCAGCAGCAGCCAGTCCTTCATCGTGTGGGGTGTGCGGTCAAAACAGTTTTTCATTGTCGCTCCTCCTGTTTTGTGGTACACTGTTTACAGCGCATACTTTGTTCATCTTACTTGCTTCTGTTATACCACTTTTTTCCAAAAGGTAAAGAGCCGTATGATTGGAAATTACAATAATTTACGGAAAGCCGATGTTTTTCGTGAAAATCCGCGTCAGCGCCCGCCTGCCGGGCGCGTCGGTGCTGTAGGGGGCGGCATCCACGACGCCCCGGGCACTTTGCTGCAGCCGCACACATCCCGGCGGCATGAGGGCATGCCGCCCTACATCCCCCCTTACAAGCAAACTGTAGGGCGGGGTGCCCTCACCCCGCCGCGGAGGGGGCAAGCCCCCTCCCTGCAAGGCCGCTCGAAGGGGGGCTGCAATCCTTTGCACTTTTCCTGCAGTTTTGTAAAATTTCTTCGGCAATCTTGACAGAATACCGTCATAATGTTAAAGTGGTCACAAAGCCGCTTTCTGTCCCTGAAAGGAGATTTCCATGTGGTTTGATACGATTTTATGGCTGGTTGCCATCGTGGCGTTCATCATGGTCGAGGCCGCCACAACGGCGCTTGTCTCGGTCTGGTTTGCGGTGGGCGCTGCCGCGGCCATGCTGGTCAGCTTTTTTAATGTCGGCTTTGGCTGGCAGATGCTTGTTTTTGCCGTTGTATCGGCCATTACGCTCGGCCTGATGCTGCCCCGGCTCATTGCTCGGCGCGGCGCGCACCGTGCCCCTGTCACGAACGGCTCGCCGCTGACCATCGGCAAGCAGGGCGTTGTGCTTGTGGACATTGAGCCCGGCCTTCCGGGCCGGGTCCGCGTGGACGGCCTGGACTGGCAGGCCCGCGCCGAGGTCACACTCCCGCAGGGCACCCGCTGCAAGGTCGTGGCCGTGGACGGTGCGATCCTTATTGTCGCTCCCGTGACCGCTGACGCGGCTGCGGTTTAAATTACAAAGGAAAAAGGAGGACCCCCAAATGCTGTTAGTCTTTGCCATCCTGCTCATCATTATTCTGGTGGTTTTGGTGCGCTGCATCGTTATTGTGCCGCAGTCCAACGCCTATGTCACCGAGTGGCTCGGCGTCTACAAGGATACCTGGGGCGCGGGCCTGCACATCCGCACGCCGTTTGTCGAGCGCATCTCTCGCAAGGTCTCGCTGAAGGAGGAGGCCGCCGACTTCCCGCCGCAGCCCGTCATCACCCGCGACAACGTCACGATGATGATCGACACCGTCGTTTTCTTTCAGGTGTTTGACGCCAAGATGTACGCCTACGGCGTGAACCGCCCGATCCAGGCCATCGAGAACCTGTCCGCCACGACGCTGCGTGACATCATCGGCTCGATGACGCTCGACGAAACCCTGACGAGCCGCGACCTCATCAACACGAAGATCACCGCCAGCCTTGACGAGGCCACGGACCGCTGGGGCATCAAGGTCAACCGCGTCGAGCTGAAAAACATCGAGCCGCCGGTGGAGATCCGCCAGGCCATGGAGAAACAGATGAAGGCGGACCGCGAGAAGCGCGCCTCCATCCTGCTGGCCGAGGGCGAAAAGCAGGCTGCCATCACCCGCGCCGAAGGCGAAAAGGAGTCCGCCATCCTGCGCGCCGAGGCCGTGAAGCAGCAGCGCATCCGCGAGGCCGAGGGCGAAGCCGAAGCCCTGCTGACCGTCCAGAAGGCACAGGCCGATGCCATCCGCATGATCAACGAGGCGAACCCCAACCACAACTATCTGGCTCTGCGCAGCATGGAGGCCATGGAGAAGGTCGCTGACGGCAAGGCCACCAAGCTGATCGTGCCCAGCGACATGCAGAATCTCGCCGCAACCGTGTCCGCGATCAAGGAGATTTCCGGCGAAGTGACCGAATAAAATTTTACATTCTGTTTTCCCTGCCCGCGGTGTTCTGCCGCGGGCAGTTTTTGTGGGGACGAACGCCGGCGGCAAGGCGCGAAAGCCCCGCCCACACTGCTCCTTTCCCGCAATTTTTTCTTGCGTTTTCCACAAAATCAGGTTATAATATAAACAGAATAGTATGTCTTTTTGCGCATACTACATAAAATATTGTGAGGTGTATCAGTATGAAGGAACCTATGGTCATCACTATGGCGCGTGAGTACGCATCCGGCGGCAGCGAGATCGCACAGGCCGTTGCCGACAAGCTGGGTATTCCCTTATATAATAAGGAGCTGATCACCCTTGCCGCCAAAAAGAGCGGTCTGACCGAGGAGGCCATTGCCGCCAGCGAGAACCAGCGCAGCGGCAGCCTGATCTACAGCCTGTATATGATGGGCAACACGATGCCCCTGGCTGACCAGGTCTACATTTTGCAGAGCAACGTCATCAAGGAGCTGGCCGCCAAGGGCCCCTGCGTCATTCTGGGCCGCTGCGGTGACTACGTCCTGCGTGAGCGCCCCAACGTGCTGCGCACCTTCGTCTACGCGCCGCTGGAGACCCGCATCCAGTTTGCCAAGAGCCGCCCCGACGCCAAGGACATGCCGGACCGCCTGTGGGAGACCCAGCTGGCCAAGCATGACCGCGCCCGTGCAAGCTACTACAACTATTACACCGAGAACCGCTGGGGCGAGGCCAAGAACTACGATCTGTGCCTGAATGCGACCCTGGGCCGCGAGGCCTGCGCCGACCTGATCGTGGCCGCCGCCAGGGCTATGCAGGAAGCCGACAAGTAAAAAGGAGCCTTTCACTATGCTGCGCTATGTCAAAAACGGAATGCTGCTGTTGAGCGTCGCGTATATCGTCATCGGTATGCTGCTGCTCATCATGCCCGAGACCAGTCTGCTCTGGATCTGCAACATTTTTGGTGTTGTGGTGCTTGTCACCGGCATTGTCTGCCTGGTCCAGTATGCCCGCATCCGCGGCACCGGCTTTACCGCGCCGTTCATGCTGGTGGGCGGCGTCATCACGGCGGGGCTGGGCATCTTCACGCTGGCAAAGCCGCAGGTAGTGACCAGCTTTCTGCCCATTGTGTTCGGCATCTTCATCGTCGTTGACGGCCTGAGCCGCATCGGTACCGCCATTGACCTTGCCAAGCGCAAGGGGCAGAAATGGTGGTTGCTACTGCTGTTCAGCATCGTATCCGTTGCCTTGGGCGTACTGCTGGTGCTGCACCCGTTTGATGCGGCGGTCAGCGCCGTCATGCTCTGCGGCATCCTGCTGATTGCCGAAGGTGCGCTGAATTTAGGCTGCATTCTCTACGCCGCCATGGAGCTGCGCACACTGGACCGCATGGCCTCTGCCGCCGCTAATGCGGCCTTGGGTGCCATTGGCGACGCCCTGGACGAGGCCGAAGCCGCCGAGCGCGATGTCGGCAGCGACGGCCCTGTGGTGTACGACGCCGAGAGCAAGGATGTGTCGGAGGACGGTGAATAACCGTTCCGTGACACCGTAGGGGCGGATTCTATATGCGCCCGCAGCGCCGTGCCATCAGCAAACGGGCACGGGCGGATATAGAATCCGCCCCTACAAGCTCCGTTTGTCCTTATTTTGTTTCCCGCGTGAAGGATCGCGAGTTATTTTTAAAGGAGAGAACCCCTATCCATGTATGACCTTATCATCGTAGGCGCCGGCCCTGCCGGCATTTTCACCGCGCTGGAGCTGCTGCGCAAGAGCAGCACCCCCCACAAAATTTTGCTCGTCGAAAAGGGCAAGCCTGTGGAAAAGCGCCACTGCCCCAAGGATAAAACCGGCGTCTGCGTAAACTGCAAGCCGACCTGTGCCATCACCACCGGCTTTTCCGGCGCGGGCGCATTCTCGGACGGCAAGCTGTCCCTGTCCTATCAGGTCGGCGGCGAGCTTCCCGACCTGATCGGCGAGGATTTCGCGCAGGAGCTTATTGACTACACCGACAAAATTTACCTCGAGTTTGGCGCCGACCCGAAGGTCGAGGGCATCTACGAGGGTCCCGACATCAAGGACATCCGCAAGCGCGCCATTCAGGCGGGTCTGCAGCTCGTTGACTGCCCCATCCGCCATCTGGGCACCGAGAAGGCCCAGCAGCTCTACCTGAACATCCAGAACTATCTGGCCGACGCCGGTGTTGAGATGCTGTTCAATACCGAGTGCGAGAACATCATCCTCGAGGATTCCGTCTGCAAGGGCGTCCGCCTGCGCGAGAAGGACGGCGTCCGCGAAGTCTACGCCAAGCAGGTCGTTATTGCCACGGGCCGCCGCGGTGCGGACTGGCTGGAAAAGATCTGCGCCGAACACAACATTGCCCACAAGCCCGGCACCGTTGACATCGGCGTCCGTGTTGAGTGCCGCAACGAGATCATGGAGAAGATCAACAAGGTCCTGTATGAGGGCAAGCTGATCGGCTACCCGGCCCCGTGGCGCAACAAGGTGCGCACCTTCTGCCAGAACCCCGGCGGCTTCGTTGCGCAGGAGAACTACGACAACGATCTGGCCGTCGTCAACGGCCACAGTTTCAAGGAGAAAAAGAGCAACAACACGAACCTGGCCATTCTGGTCAGCCACAACTTCACCGAGCCGTTCAACCAGCCCATCGCCTACGCGCAAAAGGTCGGTGAGCTGACGAACATGCTGGGCGCGGGCCACATTCTGGTGCAGCGCTACGGCGATATTCTGGACGGCAAGCGCACTTGGGCCAACGAGCTGGCCCGCACGAACGTCCGCCCGACGCTGAAGGACGCCGTGGCCGGTGACATCACCGCCGCCATGCCCTACCGCGCCATGGTCAACATCATCGAGTTCATCAAGATGATGGACGAGGTCGTGCCCGGCTTTGCCAGCCCCGAAACGCTGCTGTACAGCCCTGAGCTGAAGTTCTACTCCAACAAGGTCAAGATGGACACCGATCTGGAGACGAACATTGCCGGTCTGCACTGCCTGGGCGATTCCTCCGGCTGGACCCGCGGCCTGATGATGGCCTCCGTCATGGGCGTCCTGATGGGCCGCAAGCTGATGGAGAAGCACGAGTTCTGATTTTTCGGGGACGCGGGTGTTCTTTTCTTATAAGAAAAGAACCAAAAGAATTTTAAACATAATCAAGGGGAGAGCGCCGGGTGTGGTGCTCTCCCCTTTTTTGCAGGCGGCGAGTGGCGGCGGCATGAGGGCATGCCGCCCTACGCACTCACTTTATGTCATTCGTAGGGCGGGATGCCCCCATCCCGCCGCGGGCAGGCATCCACTTTACTGCCAGCCCGTAGGGGGCGGCGTCCCCGACGCCCCGCACCCACTTCCCGCAAAAAAGTTGCAAAAATCTCCAAAACACCCGCTCCGTGTGACAACTTTGCAACATCCGGGGTGTAGGATAGGGGCAAACCAGGCACAGAAAGGAGCTTTGAGGATGAAAAAAGTAGCTTTATTATTGGCGGCAGCCATGCTGGCGCTGGCCGGATGCGCGTCTGCGGGCGATACCGCGGCGGCTTCGGAGGCCGCACCGGCTGAGAGTACGGCGGAGAGCGCCGCGGCGGAGGACAGCACAGAAGCAGCACTGCCGGGCGAGCCGCACTCCCTCTCTGCCTATAGCGCCTGCGCGGTCAGCGGCAGCAGCGTCTATACGGCGGTCTCCCACTTTTCAAGCAGCGAGGACAGTCTCGGCAGCTTTGATCACAGCACCGTCTACAAAACCGACCTTACCACCGGGCAGACCTATGAGATGTACCGCACCGGCTCCCAGCTTGCGTCCGCGCCGCTGATCATAGACGACACGCTGTATTTCATCTGCTACGACGGCGGTATGCTGGCCCTGCCGACGACGGGCGGTGAGGCGCGCGTGCTGCCGTTCTCCTACGACGACTGGATGCCTGTTTTTTACGCAGGTCACTACCTCTACTGCCGGAGCGTCAGCGCCGCGCCGTTCTGCCGTACCGGCGGTATGCGGTTTAACTTGGAAAACGGGGAGACCGCGCCGTGGAATATCCCGGTGGAGACAATGTACATTCCCGATGTCGTCGGGGACGCGCTGCTGCTTTGCCGCGTTGTCTCGGATTATCCGGTGCCCTACCCGGACGACGACGAGATGTCCCAGGCGCTTTTGCAGAACACCACGCTGGAATACACCCTGGCCGACCCCGCGACGGGCGCGGTGCGGCAGACCTGCTTTACCCTCCCCTATGACATACCGCAGCCGGGGAGCCTTACGATCTACACCTACCTTGGCAAGTGCGGCAGTGACTTCTATTTCCGCGCAGACCAGTGCGACGATGAGTACGCTTTGGTTTCCCAGTCCGTGCTGCGCATCGGTACGGACGGCACCCGGACCGACCTTGGCATTACCAAAACGCCGGATTACCTGGATTACTGTGCGGTTTTGCAGGGCGATGAGGTGCGCTGGCTCCTGACCCGCGGCACCGACGGCATCTATCTGATTTACGACACGCAAGGCCATGAGATTGGCCGCAACGAGCGGCCCGCCGGGCTGGAGGCCTTCTTCCCGCTTTGTATGCTGGACGACGGACGCCTGCTGATGGTCGTCGGCTACGACTGGGAGCACGACAGCGCGGCCCGGTACGCTGTGATGGACGCCGACGAATTTCTGAACGGCGGGTCTGCATACCGCGAGATGACGTTTGCGGAGTGAGTGTCATTGCCCGGACGGCTTCTGTTGGGCGGGAGCGGGCACGGGTCGTCGGGGACGCCGACCCCTACGGGCTGTCTCTTATACACA
>ERZ1027095.477-NODE-477-length-12988-cov-6.257945_pt1 | contig 12988 bp, 10 predicted proteins | sample MGYA00519409_ERZ1027095 | MGnify/ENA primary metagenome ERZ1027095 (study PRJEB26926, sample SAMN06164650) | human gut metagenome | biome: ENVO:00009003; feature: ENVO:2100002; material: ENVO:00002003 | host: Homo sapiens | place: USA | collected 2012 ... | reverse complement strand
AGATGAGCGCTAGTCTCGTGGGCTCGGAGATGTGTATAAGAGACAGACTATAAAATCTGGTTGATACATTAATACATCTGTCACTGCTCTGGAAACTCCGTAATGAGAAGTTGTTCCGCCGATTCCTCCATTCACATAATGAACGTTTGCTTTTGGGAACGTCTGCTTCCACCACGTAAACACACGATAAGCATACGTATTCTCCATTGTTGTCGCAAGACTTCCCTGTGTGATCGATCCACCTAAAAATCCAATCGTAAGTTCTTCTCCTTCTTCAGCTCTTTTCATGCAATCTTTCAGTCTTTTTAAACTTACATCTTTCATTTGTTTTTCCTCCAGTCTGTTTTTCACCAGTTATCTGTTCTTTTTCGCATCTGCATTTTCTCCAATTATATGAGTTAAACGACAAATGAGACATATTTCAGATACATTTTACTGGCTTTTTCGTGCCTTCCATTTGATGGAAATACAAGTAACAGTTGTAAACAATTCCCTGTACATTCGCCATGGATGGGATTCCAAATGTCTGATTTCCATATTTGAAGTTTACATTCGGGTATAGTTTCTGGAACTCTTCTACATACTCTTTGAACTTTGTATCCACGACGTCTGTCTTATGAGTAAGGAACTTCAGGTCTGCTTTAATATCTGTGTAATCCTTTCTGAACTCGATCTGGTCAAAAGTCACATCAATCTTTGTTGCTTCAACCTTTTTCCCGCTACTTCCACATCCAGCCATTGTTATAACCATTGCTACTGCCATTGAGGCTGCGATCACTTTACTTGCAACTTTACATTTCATGTTTTTTCTATTTTGTTGCTTTTTAAGCTGATTTAATTCTACCATTAACTTCGCTTATTCTCAATATTAAGTTTTATATTTGCTTATTTTCTACACCATGCACAGTTTTACGCATTGAGTTTTGTGGATTTTCCCTTTATTGCAAATGGCTTTATCACGTTTTTATGCGATTAATTTAAGCTTAATAAGTATACTAAAGTTTAATCTTAAGTTATGCTCTAATTTGATATAACCTGTATCATATCGCATATCTTATACAATACTTTTTAATATTTAACCCTTTTTCTTCATTTTCCTGTCCCAATGCCTCAAGCATTGTCACGCTTTGACTTTTCGATGCAGCATACGCGACTTTCTGATACATGCTCCAGTAAAAAGAAACTCCAAGTTCCAGGCATTGTTCTGATACAATCACACCGATCGTAAACCCCTGCCTTTTATTCGTATATTTTTTCAGATCATACCCAAGTTCTTTAGCTTTTGCTACCACCTGGCTCCTGACTTCTTCACTTACCCCTTTTCTTCCTGCAAATGCATTCGAGACAGTAACTGTACTCACATTCAATGCCTCGGGTATGTCTTTTAATTTTACATTTCCCATTTTCTTCACCTGTCTCAATTTCTATTTCCTTTTACCGTGTTTCCCTGGATCACCCTGCCTTCCACGATTCGAATTCCTTTCGGATGCGTGTCTCCTTCGATTCGTTTTATGTTTCCTTAATCCGGCTGCGAAGCTCTTCACCACCCCCTTTCCTGTCATTTAATGCGTTTGATACAGTTCAACACTTGATCCCACTGCCTCTGCAATCTGTTCCAGACGGACCTTCTTTCTTCGTCCCACGTTCTTTCCTGCTTTCTGTCACTTATCTATTAGTTCCTCTATGACGTTATTAACATCTAAGATTACGTTAATATGATAGCAAATAACTGCCAACTTAATTTGAACTATTTTTTGCTAAATTTGAGATTAACTTAAAAAGATATGAAAAAGCAGGCAAATATCCTGCTTCCTCATAGCTTTCTTCATTTCATCATATACAGCATTCACGAGAAATCTGTAATTTGTTCTGTAAGAATCCAATAGGCAGTTGGCCGATTTTTTCTTTTATGCGAAATGGAAACGGAACGTATAGCTGTATCTTCCCTTGCATACACGATATTCCGGGTGAATATTTTTCGTCCAGCCGGTATCTCCGCCAAGGCCTGCGTGCGCTACATCCAGGATCAGCCAGGTTCCTGTTGTCTGCTCTGGAAGTTCTTCCTCATATGTGGCTTTTCGATATTCTGCTATAGAATAAGGAAGTGCACTGAAATGGAAATCATCACTGCCCACAATCTGAACGGTATGTGTTCCATCCGAAAGAGCGGCAAACCGCGTGTCCTCATGGCCACCGCATTCGCACGGTACTGCAAACGGAACGTGCTGTTCTGCTACAGAAGATGTATAAAGTCCAATCAGTGCTGCGTCTTTTCGGTCTGCATACGTCTCCCAGGGACCTTTTCCATACCAGGTGAGCGTATCAAACGCTGCAGGGAGGCGGAACGACTGTCCGACTCTTGCGATGGTCTCAAGACCGCTGTTGTTTGTTACTTCGTTTTTCAGCTCCATTCCCTCACTGCCAATGCGATACAGAGTATGAGCGGTAAAGAGTACTGCGTTGTCCGGCTCCGCAGTATAGGAAGCCTGCACTTCAAGAAGCACCTGATTTTCGGCACTGACAGCCGATACTGACTGTACTTCCTTTTTCAGACGATCCAGACCTTCCGCGCGCCAGATATCATCGTAATCACTCTCGTGGGTTCCCTCATCAATACCGGTTGGGGCACGATAAAATTCATCTTTTCCGCCGGTCATAAAAGAAACGCTCTTTGCCTGATATCTGGTAAATTCACCTGTCTTTTTATCAAAGATAATTTCGGTCTCTTCGCCGGTGATGCGAACCTGATTTTCATCCTCCGCTACGGTCAGTGGTTTCTCCACAATCGTTTTCTCGTCTGCCAGATAAACACCTGTAGTAACCGGAATCTGACGGCGGTATAGTTCTGTTCCCGTCGGTGCATAGAAGGTATCTTGGGCAAGCTCAACGTAATAATTTACATACGCCTCGCCATGCAGTTGTTCCGGAAGCTCCGGAAGCGGAAGCGTCTCTGTTGTTCCGGCTGCCGTGTAAAATGTCGGATAGCTGCCTTTGGCAAGCGTTTCGCCGTTCTGCACAATTTCATAACGCACCTGCAGATGAGAAAGATCGAGGGTATGGTAGCGGTTTGCCAGCACCCATATAGTTTCGCCGGTATATGGATTTTTCACCTGCTCAATCGTAACCGGGGACTGGCCGTTTCTCACCTCATAGGCGCCCGGTTTATAGGAAAGATCGGCAAAGACAACACCATTCAGACACATATCCGGAACCGGATCGGTCACATCCTCTCCGAACGCTCCGCCGTAGCCGTATTTGATATTTCCGTCCTCCTCGTGGATCGCAATCGCCTTGTCCGCGAAATCCCAGATAAAGCCGCCCTGGAAACGCGGGTATTTATTGACATAGTCCCAGAACTCCCTGAAGTTTCCGTTGCTGTTGCTCTTTGCATACGCATATTCGCACATGATGAACGGGCGGAGATCAGAATCGTCTGCCATCACATCCGTAAGCCAGCTCATCGTCGGATACATTGGGCAGATAACGTCGGAAATATTATTCTTCGGGTTGCCGGACTCATACTGAACGTATCTTGTCTTGTCGTATTCGCGGATCCAGCCGTGCATCGCGGCATGATTCGCCCCGGCACCGGATTCATTTCCAAGGGACCACAAGACGATGGAAGGATGGTTTTTATCACGCAGTACCATACGGGTTGCACGCTCCAGATAAGCGGCTGTCCACTCAGCGGATGCACTGAGCTGTCCGCCGTAACCGTGCGTCTCAAGATTTGCCTCGTCGACAAGGTAAATGCCGAGCTCGTCACACAGATCATACCATTTCACGGAATTCGGATAATGGCTGGTACGAACAGCGTTGAAATTCAGGCGTTTCATCACAGCAATTTCTTTTCGCATCTGCTCCTCAGAAACGGTACGTCCCGTCTCGGCGCAAAAATCGTGGCGGTCAACACCTCGGATCACAAGGCGTTTGCCATTCAGGGTCAGAATACCGCGGCTGTTGATTTCCACCTGACGGAAGCCGACCTTGCAGCTCTCGATATCAACCGTCTCATTCTCTTTGTTCTGCAGCTCGACAACGAGGGTGTAAAGTGTCGGGGTCTCTGCAGTCCAGAGTGCCGGGTTCTCTACCGGAGCAGTAACGGTTGCGATAAATTTCGGCATCAGATAGAAGCCGCACTCAGCAAACGGTCTCGAAGCCATCTCGGTTACTTTGTGCTGTTCTGCATCATACAGCGTCACTTTGGCATGATACTCGCCGTACAACGGTTTGGAGTTGTCCGGCCAGATCGTGACAGAGAGAGTAGCTTTCGTGTAATCCGGGTGTGTGAACAGCGTCTCTGCTTTGTAGTCCAGGATATGCTGCACCGGTTTCGATACGAGGCGGACATCGCGGTAGATACCGGACAGATGCCAGTAATCCTGATCTTCCAGGTAAGTACCGTCACAGTAGCGCATCACCTGTACGGCGAGGGTGTTCGTTCCTTCCTGCACATATTCGGTGATGTCAAATTCCGCGTTCACTTTGCTGTCCTGGGAATACCCCACCTGTTTTCCGTTGACCCAGAGATAGAAGCAGGACTCCACACCGCCGAAATCGATGAGAAGCTGTCGGCCGATATAGTCTGTTGGAACCTCAAAGGTTCTGAAATAGCAGCCAGTCAGATTTTTCTCCGGTACGTACGGCGCATTCAGCTCGTAGGTGCCTTTGGTAATCTCGATCTCAAATGCTTCGCCGTTTGCCTCCCGTTTGAACGGATACAGCATATTGGTGTAAACCGGCTTTCCATATCCCTGCAATTCCCAGTTGGACGGCACCGGAATCGTATCCCATGCTGCGTGATCGAAATTCTCTTCATAAAATGCTTCCACCGCTTCCGGTGACGGATAGATTTTGAATTTCCAGTCTCCGTTCAGATCCATTACAAAGCGTGACGCGTTCCGCTTTCCGGCGAGCGCCTGCTCTACCGTCTCATATGCACCGTACGGCGTATGCATCGGATAACGATTTTTCTGCGTTATATACTGATTTTCCCAGTCTCTTGTCTGTTTCATGTTCTTGAAACCCTCCTTGCCTTTGCTTTCGCATTTTCCGACTGCCTCTCTTCTTTTTATCCAGATTGGTGTTCCTTTTTTACTTTCCTGTGATATAATACATCTGTGGATTTTCAGAAGATTCATGCAGTTATCTTATGATTCAGTATAAAACACTGCACGTGGATGAGAAATAGTTGATCTGGTGTTTCTTTTATCCAAAATGGGAAAGCAAAGGAGAAGTCGTATGATACCGGAATATCTGCTTGCAAAAATAGAAAAGAGCGATGTTATCTATCGCTGTATTGGAAATGAAATGAAGAACGGGATTCTGGCGTGCGGTTTTATGCGGAAAGAGACGGCGGACCGCTCGCAGTATCATTTTTCGAACGAGTATTACAGCTGTTTCGTGCTGCTGCGCGGGAGCGGGGAATATATTGCCGAGGACGGCACCTCCTATCCGCTGCAGGCGGGAAGTCTGGTCCAGCGTCTGCCGGGTGTGCCGCATTCCACACGCGTAGACCCCGATGGGAAATGGCTGGAATTTTTTATCTCGATTGGGAAACCGTTTTTTGATTCTTTCTGCTCACTTTCGGTTCTGAACCGGGAGCCGGTGTTAAAGGCAGAGCTGCTTCCCGGCGATCTCGAGCGGTATCAGAAGATTCTGCAGTCGTTAAAGGCCACACCGGACAGCCTGCTGCCTTTGCGGATTCCGGAGATGGAAAAAGAGATTCTGCGAATGTACGGCTACCATGCGCACCGGGTGAATCTGCAGCGGGATCCGATCGAGGCCGCCTGCGATATGCTCTCGCAGAATCTTGATGAAGAAATTTCTCTCGAAGAGCTTGCCCGGTCACTCCAGATCGGTTATGAGACGTTTCGAAAAGTATTTAAAAAACAAACCGGCGTCTCTCCTGCACGGTACCGCACCAGGAAGAAAATGGAGCAGGCCCGTATTCTTCTCGAGGGCGGCGTACCGATGAAGGAAATTGCCGGTCTTGTCGGATATGGCGATGTCTATGCGTTCAGCAAGCAGTTTTCCCGGTTCTTTGGATTCCCGCCTGGAAAGTACCGCGCACGTCTTCACACGGATGCGCCGGATTTAGAACAGTTTTAAGATATCGTCCACGGTTTTACGTTTCGGCTTGTCCGGGTTGATGGCACGGTAGCCGACAGCAATGACAGCACCAAGGAGCTCATTCTCCGGAATGGAGAGGGCTTCACGGATAGCTTTCTCATCACGGATTCCCATAATCAGAGTATCAAGGCCAAGTTCTCTTGCGCGCAGGATCAGGTTTTCGTCGTGCAGGCCGAGATCGTAATAGCCCCAGCCGTTTCCAACTTCGTTGTCTGGTGTGCCGTCCTGCGTAAATCCGGAGCGGTCTTTTACGAATGCTGTTACGACAAGTGCGGCTCCCTTTGAACTCTTCTGATTGAATTCTGGAAGGCATTTTGCGGAAAATTCTTCGACTTTCTCCGGTGTTACAAGGGCATAGTACCGTGTTGTCTGTGAGTTTTTCCAGGATGGTGCCTGAATCGCTGCCTGTACGATCTCCTGGATCTGCTCTGCGGTTACGTGTTTCTCCGGATCAAACGCGCGGATGCTTCTTCTTTCTTCCAGCAGTTTTATAAATTCCATGGTGTATATCCTCCTTTTATTTATAAAGCCTCGTAATCTTCCCGTGAAAAACGGTGATACGTCAGGCCGAATTCATTTTCTTCGACACAGTAACAGTATTCATCTACAGACGGGTCTGAAAAAGAAAATACATGGCCCATCTCATGCTCCTCGGATGCGTTTTCTTCCACGGTAGTATGCATTTTCTCTGCATAGGAAGAAAAGCAGTCCCGAACCTGTTCCATTGTGTTTCCAGGCGTTGTGATCACCTGCAGAAGGTTCTGCAGGAGCTCCGGAACAGGGATTTCCCGCTCGATATAAGAGCATCCCTCCTCCGGGATTTCCACGCAGTAGCGGTCCTTGACCGCTGAAATCGCAAGTGTTCCAAAACGCGGCTGTACTTCCTTACAGAACGCGGCAAGTGCCGCATCCAGGTCTTCTGTTTCGTCTAAAGAGAGGGAACGGCGCAGGGACTCCGCCGGGTAGTAGAGCTTCATCGTACCGCCCTCATAGCCGATCTTCACCTGCCACTCCCGAATCGTATCGGTAATATGTTTTTCCAACAGTTTTGCTGTCATGTTTTCTAAGTCACCTCCATTGTGCTGCATGTGCAAAAAATACAGTATTATTATCGCATGAATTGGGCGTTGTGTGAACACTTAATTTTTTGTTTTTTACAAAAAAAGAATCACTTTTTTTACTCCTCGAAACGGCAGAAACCTCCGCCAGAAAAGCTGGGACAGAGGTTTCTGTGATTTCTTATGTCAGAAGAATTTCTCAGTCATTTCGTTCTGAATTACTCTTCGTCGTCTTTTTTCTTTCTGCCGCGGAGTTTGAATCCAAGTCCGCCAGCGCCAAGAGATGCAACTGCCATGCTTACCCATCCCCAGATGTTGGTAGCATCACCGGTCTTTGCATTATCGCTCTTCTTGGAAGTAGAGGTATTGGATACTTTATTACTTGCAAGCGGAGTAGATGTTGCTTTCGGGGTGCTTGTCGGGGTCTTCGTCGGCTGCGTCGTAGGTATTGTGGTAGGAGCAGTCGTCGGGGTTGTGGTTGGTGCTGTTGTAGGTGTAACCGTCGGAGTCTCAGTTGGAGTTACGGTCGGGGTTTCCGTCGGGGTAACAGTCGGAGTCTCGGTCGGGGTTACGGTTGGGGTCTCTGTAGGAGTAGGAGTCGGCTCTTCTGCTGATTTCTTCCAGGTGAAGCTAAGATCCTGATATCCCAGTGAAGAAACTGTAATTTCAAAGGAATCGCCCTCTGCGAACGGTGCTGCATCTGTCTTTAAGGAACCATCCTCATTGAACAGTACAACAGCTCCTCTTCCGCTTGCTGCATATGCTTTTCCATTTACAGTAACAGAGGTAATGTTCTTCAGATAATCTGCAAACTCTTCATCTGTTGCATCCCCGTTCTTAAGCAGACCCGGTGTTGTCGTATCTTCGTTAAATGCTGCCGGCATCTCTTCCGTGTAAAGGATAAAGTCTGCGGAAAGATCTGCATATTTACCATTCTTATCGCTGACAGTCAATGTATAAGAACCTTTCTCTGCATTCTTGAAGTACAGAGTATCACCGGACACGGTTCCCGTCAGACCTTCTACTGTATAGACAGCATCGTAATCATCCGGCAGGCCTTCCAGTTTAACAGAAGCATTTCCAGATGTGACAGACGCATTCTCTACAGAAAATTCATATGTAAACTTAACCGGTACATATACATCTGCGTCGACTTCGTAAATTCCCTTGCTGGTGTAATAGGTAATTTTGTTGATGGTCTGTCCCATCATGCTCTTGTAATGTTCCGAGGAGGTCGGGCAGTTATGAACGCTTGTCGTAAATCCAGTGCTCCATGCCAGCTCAGACACTCTCCAGATATTCTCCAGATGACGCATTCCGTAATCGTTGCCCTCTTTTGTGCTGACAACAACACCATATACGGTATCTTCGCCTGCTTTGATGGTATCAGTAAGACCATCCAGATCCAGCTGATAATCACCGTATTTGCTGTTAGTGGAGAGCTCTGCCGTTACATTTTCCAGCTTTGCTGCCTCGGTTCCCTGAACAGCACCAAAGGTTACATTGCCGTCTGCATCTACAGATGCTTCTTTGTAATAAGACGGAACCTCATGTAAAGTGTAATATGCATAGCTTGCATTCTCATACAGTGCATCTTTTCCGGTATACGTTGTGGTGGATGTCTGTCCACGGTTGGTAACGGTGATTTCTACAGAATCCTCATCTGTCACTTTCGTGTATTTGCTAAGATCCATACCCTCTGTTACTTTTACCGGGAAGGTAATACCTGTGATATCGCTTCCGTCTGCATTCACATGATAAGATCCGCCGGAAAGAGACGCGGTTCTTGTTTTATTCTTTGTTGCGGAAGTAAACGCATCTACCGGAACATCATTATGAACCTCTGCCTGATAGAACTCAGCATACGGAATGTTCATTAATACATACTGGGACTGAAGTGCTTCGATTGCTGCATTCAGATGCTCTGTTGCTTCGTCTACGGTTCCCTGGCTCTGTTTTTTCTCCAATGCTTCTTTTGCTTCTGCCAGTTCTGTCTGCATATTATTCCAGGAAGTTTCCGTGTAAAGATCTTTATTCAGTGCATCTGCCTTTGCAATTGCCTCTTCCAGTGCTACTGTGCTCTCTACCGGATCAGCTCCTACAATATTCGCTTTGGTTGCTTCAAAAGTGTAGGAAGCATCTGCATAGCCAAGTGCATGAATCGTAATCTTCCAATAACCGGTTCCATCCGTTCCCTCCGGTAAAGTGCAGCGCAGGGAATCGGTAAGGCCGAGCTGGATTCCCATTACTTTATGCATCCAGTTATCTGCTGCGAATTTTGTTCCATACGTTGCTTTTGCATTCGTATAAGTGGAATCATCACCGTAATAAGTCCAGGTTACGGTCTGCAGATTAGCAGCCAGATCGCCGTAATCTCCCGTTAAATCTACGCGAAGGAATTCTCCATAAGAACCTTTGGCTTCTTTCACGGTCAGTCCTACGGTCTCAGCATCCGGAGCTGTCTTCAGCGCCTGATCTTTGATTCCGGATTCACTTCCTGTTGTTCTTGCAGAGAAGGAGAAGCTTCCATCTGCATTTTTCACTGCTATCTTCAGACCGTTTGTGTTTTCTGTTACATCTGCAACCAGGCCTGTATAGCTCTGCAGTTTATTTTCAGAAAATCCACCGGAAAGTGTTCCGCCGTTTTCTACCACAACATACTTTTTGCAGAAATCTTCGTAATCATCTTCCGAAACTTTTACAGGCACATATTTCAGACCTTTTACTTCATAATGATCAATCTGGCTCTTATCGTAAGTTACGGTCTCGCCGTTCGTCAGAACTGCCGTGGTTGCTGCGGTATAATATGCCACATCATAGGTTGTGCCATCTTTCATGTAGATAGTTGCTGCGCACTGGAAGCTTCCTCTGTGCAGTCCATGGTTTGTAGTCGCACGGGTTACAACATCAAAAGCGCCTTTATCACTTTCTTCGCGACTGTCAGTTTCATCCGAACCAGCGTCGCTTCCTGCCGCCTGAACTCCTTCTGCTGCCCAATACTCAGCCCAGGTAAGACCTGCATATACATATTTATATGTTGTTTCTTTCTTCTCATAAGTAAAGGAAAGCGTCTTGTAACCTGTTGCAGTTACTTCGATTTCAAATTTATTTCCTTCTGCAAAAGCGGCAGCTGTCAGATCAAGCGTACCGTCTTCTTTGATCAGAATTATTTTCCGTTTTCCAGTTGCTGCATATTCTTTTCCATTTACTTTTACCGAAGTGATGTTCTTGATATAATCAGCAAAGTCATCTTCTGATGCATTCTCTGCTTTTACAAGCGCCGGAGCACTTCCTTTTTCGTTGTAAGCAGCCGGTATTGCATCTGTATACAGAGTAAAGCTCTGTGTCAGATCTGCATAAACACCTTTTTTATCATGAATCGTCAGAGTATACATTCCTTTTTTCGCATTTGCGGAATAAGAAATGGTATTTCCGTCTACTGCAAATCCATCCAGACCATCTACGGAATATTCTGCATCATAATCAGCCGGAAGTCCGGTTACGGTCATCGTTGTCTTTCCAGCGGAAAGAGAAGCGTCTTCTACGGATACACTTGCCTCAAATTTTGTTGGAACAAAAATATCATTCACTGGAATCGTGTAGATTCCTTTGCTGGTATAATAAGTAACCTTATTGATATGCTGTCCCATCATGCTCTTGTAATGTGCAGAAGAAGTCGGGCATCCATGCACCTGTGTTGTAAATCCAGTTGACCATGCCAGCTCTGTTCCGCGCCAGATATTTTCCACATGACGCATACCATAGTCATTGCCTTCTTTCGTGCTGACAATAACACCATAGATCTGATCGGTTCCAACATCAATCGTGTTCTCCAGTCCGTCGAGATCCAGCTGATAATCTCCATATTTTGATTCAGTCATAAATTCCGGAGATACATTGGTCAGTTCAATTGCAGTTCCAACTGTTTTTCCAAAAGAAAGAGAGCCATCTGCATTTACCGTTGCTTCTTTGTAGTAAGAAGGTGCTTCGCTTAATACATAATATGCATAGTCTGAGTTTTCAAATAAGGCGTCTTTTCCGGTGTATGTCTGTGTAGATGTCTGACCACGCTTTGTTACTGTAATACTTACAGAATCAGAATCTGTTACTTTCTTAAATTTGGAAAGATCCACTCCTGTTACTTTAACCGGGAAGGTAATTCCATTGATTGCACTTCCATCTGCATTGGTATGATAAGAACCACCGGCAAGAGTGGCTGTTCTTGTTTTGCTCTTCGTTGCGGAAGAAAATACATCCACTGGAACAGAGTTGTTTACATCTGCAGCATAAAATTCATCATACGGAATGTTCATCAGAACGTAAGCCACCTGCTCAGTTGGAGTCTCGGTCGGGGTCGCCGTTGGGGTTGCGGTTGGCGTTGCTGTCGGGGTCGCCGTCGGAGTCGGTGCTTTAACAAGGCCTCTTACTGCAGTATTCAGCGCATCTTTCGCGGTATCAACAGCGCTCTGGGATTCTTTTGCAGAAAGAGCAGATTTTGCTGCGGTAAGAGCAGTCTGGACAGCTTTCCAGGAGTCTGCGGTGTAGTCAGCTTCCTTTAATGCTTCGGCATCTGCGATTGCTTTTTCAAGTGCTGTGGTGTCTACTGCTTCTGGAGTCGGGGTTGCTTTTTGGGTTGCTGCAAGAGCCGCGGTTTTTACTGCATTCGAAGTTCTGGTTGCACCCGATACAATATCCCATCCTTCAATGTTTTCAATCGTTGCATCTTTTCCAAGAAGTTTCGTTTTGAATCCTTTGCTGTTTGTAGCTGCTTTTTTAAAATATGTAGCATTTTCTGTATTGTATCCAGAACCAGGTGTTACTGCAATATCAGAAAACTTACCGTCTGCAACTGTGATTTTGACATTAACGTCATATTCATCCCATGCATTCTCATCCTCATCGTCTTCTGCTGTTCTGGTAACATGAGCGGTAGACTCATAAGTACCATCTGCCAGCACGCCGCTTGCAGAATCCGCCAGTACGGTTCCCGGGAGCAGGCTCATGGTCATGGAAGCTGCCATTACGGCTGCTAATGATTTTTTCTGAAGTTCTTTTCTTTTGATCATAACTTCCTCCTTTTTCCTTTTCCACAGTTTTGCAGGAAAAACAGGGGCAAAACTGTTATTTATTATTATATTAGCTTATACTAATTAATAATCGTTTTAACTAACTATAAAACATTTTACTAATTTTAGATCGTTTTCTCTAACTCTTAACTGAGTATTTTTTCTCAAAAGCGCACAGATACTGTTTATTGAGATTTTTTATTATTAATTTGTATGTTTCTTTGAAATTTGCGGAACGATTTTTGTCTCCGCACAGATAAATGGTACTAGATGTGCAGTACCTACCGAGAAGAACTCTTCCGTCCTTCGCGTTTTACTGCCGAAAGAATGCGGTCAGAAAGGATTCCGATCAGCATTCCGGTAATGACACCGGCTACGAGAAGTGCCGGTAAATAATAGAACAGTTTGCGGTTCTGTACAACGAGAGCCGCCACGCAGATCTGCGCGACATTGTGCGTCACGCCGCCGGCAATACTTACGCCGGTGATACTGAATCCTTTGATATGTTTCAGTAAGAACATCACAAGAAAACTCAGGAGTCCGCCGGCAAGACTGTAAAGAATGGACATTCCATTTCCGAACAGATAGCCCATCAGAAGAATGCGGGCAACGGAAATCATCAGGACTTCCCCGGCAGGAAAGAAAAAGAGACCGACAACGACAACCAGATTGGCAATACCAAGTTCTGTCTCTTATACACATCTCCGAGCCCACGAGACTAGCGCTCATCTC
>ERZ1027095.448-NODE-448-length-13514-cov-11.503975_pt1 | contig 13514 bp, 11 predicted proteins | sample MGYA00519409_ERZ1027095 | MGnify/ENA primary metagenome ERZ1027095 (study PRJEB26926, sample SAMN06164650) | human gut metagenome | biome: ENVO:00009003; feature: ENVO:2100002; material: ENVO:00002003 | host: Homo sapiens | place: USA | collected 2012 ... | reverse complement strand
ACATATTCTGTACTTGCTGCGAATAGGTCATAATCATACTCTCCTTTTGACAAATTGATGCCATTGGCAGGGGGTGTCCTGCCGTTTGCATTGACCGGCCACGCCGGTACTACCACGCATAGTTTTATTATAGAGAACCTTGGCGGAATTTGCAAGACGTTTTGCGGATTTTTTCACAAGCATTTTTAACGGTTATTCGTAGCTAACTAGCACTTTCACCGCTTTCACTGCCCAGTTCGTCACATTTCTATCATATTTGTCAAAAGGAATATCTTGCGCTGTCCGGTTCAGTTTTTTCTGGGTGGCTGTTGGGCCCTGACAGGCCGGAGCGCCCAGATACACACAAAGCCCGCCGCCGCTCCTGCCATGGCCAGCCAGTGCCGCCCGGTGGCAAGGCCCCAGAGGTTCGCCGCAAAGGGGAAGGCAAGGCTGCCCACGCTCTGTCCCAGCGCCAGAAAGCCGTAGTTTACCCCGGCATGGGGCAGGCCGAACAGGTCGGTGGAGAGGGAAGGCAGCACCGCCGCCAGCGCCGAATAACAGAAGGTGAGCCCTGCGTACACAGCCACAACGAGCCAGCCCCGCGCGAACAGGAAGGCCGCTGAAAGCCCCAGCGACACGCCGAACAGGATCAGGTCAGTGGGGCGGCGGCCGATCCGGTCGCTGAGCAGGGGCATCAGCAAGCGGCCCGCCGCGCTGCCCACGCTGCCCAGCACCACACTCCACAGGGCAGCGCCCTCGTCCAGGCCCCGCTCCATGCCCAGCTTTAAGATGATGGGGCTGAACAGCAGCACCGCCGGGGTGGAACAGCAGACCGCTCCGGCGCAGAGCCAGTATTGCTTTGTTCTGAGCATCTGCAGCGGGGCAAGGTCGAGGGCCGGGGTGCCCTTTCCCCTGCCCTGCTCCTCGGGCTTCTGCTTTGCCGGAGGCGGGTCGGTGAGCAGGGCACTGCCCACCAGGCAGACCGGCAGCGTGAGTGCCCCCAGCGCCCAGAACGCCCCCCGGATCCCCTGCACCGGGCCAATGCCCTTCAGCGCCGTGCGGACGAATCCGGTCAGGAACGCACCGCTCAGGCCCACCGCGCCGCCAATGACCCCCGTGGCAAGGCCCTTGCGCCCGGCGTACCATTTCTGGGCGCAGGACTGGATGGACGGGTAGAGAAACGCCGTGCCCAGCCCCGCCGGAATACTGAACACGGCCCAGAACCATGCGCCCTTTTCCCCGGGCAGGAGAGCCGCCGCAAAGAACCCGCCGCAGAGCAGGCCGGTGCCCCACAGCGCCGCGCAGCGCGGGCCTTTTTTATCCTGCAAAAAACCACCGATGACGCATCCCACCCCGAACGCTGCGATCAGGATGCCGAACGCATAGCCCGCGCCGTCCTCGGTCAGGCTGAACTCGTCCATCACCGGCTGCTGGAACACGCCCCACGCCGCAGGCAGGCCCGTCAGGATCTGAATGGCCGCCCCCGCCGCCAGGATCGCCCAGGGGTGGCGCGCTGTAAACTGCTTCATCTGTTTTATCACCTCGTTCTGTCAGTGTGCCCTTTTTCATTGACAAAACGGCATGATTCTTTATAATTAAAGATGTTCAAATTAAAATAACTTCACCCTTTCCGTCAGTGCTGACGCACTGCCACCTCCCCCAAAGGGGGAGGCTCTGGCGGTTCTTTGAAAGGCCTCATCTGGGATTGCCCTTGGCTCTCCCTTTGGGAGAGCTGTCGAGCGAATGCGAGACTGAGAGGGTGAGGATGCTGAGAAAGAGGAACCAACTATGAAATCACAGGCATTGAAGGGTATGCGGGACCTGCTGCCCGCTGAGCAGACCCTGCGCGACTACATCCAGGGCAAGATCCTGGAGACCTACCGTGCTTCCGGCTTTGAGCGCATCTCCACCCCCATGCTGGAGGATATGGAGAACCTGGACAAATCCGACGGCGGCGATAACCTGAACCTCATCTTCAAGGTGATGAAGCGCGGAGACAAGCTGACCAGCGCGCTGGGATCCGGCGACCCCAAGCAGCTCTCCGACATGGGCCTGCGCTATGATCTGACCCTGCCCCTGAGCCGGTTCTACGCTGCCAACAAGGACAAGCTCCCCCACCCCTTCAAGGTCATCCAGACCGACCGCGTGTTCCGCGCCGAGCGCCCCCAGAAGGGCCGCCTGCGCGAGTTTGTCCAGTGCGACATCGACATTCTGGGCGACGAGAGCCCCAACGCAGAGGTGGAGCTGATCGACGTGACCGCCCGTGCCCTGCTGGGCATCGGCTTTACCGGCTTCACCGTGAACATCAATGACCGCCGCATCCTGCGCGGAATGCTGGAGAGCATGGGCTTTGCCGCCGACACACTGGACTCTGTCTGCATCACCTTTGACAAGATGGATAAGATCGGTGCCGAGGGCGTGAAGGCCGAACTGACCGAAAAGCAGCTGCCCGATGCTGCCATCAACGCGCTGGCCGATTTCATTGCCGCCGGTGATGTGACACTGGAGTCCGTAGCTTCCCGCTGTGCCGACCCCGCCATTGCCGATGACCTGAAGTATGTGCTGGCCACCGCAAAGGCCATGGCCAACGGCCGCTTCGATGTGGCCTACTGCCCCAGCCTGGTGCGCGGCCAGGGCTACTACACCGGCATGGTGTTTGAGATCACCTGCCCGCAGTTCAGCGGTGCAGTGGCTGGCGGCGGCCGCTACGACAACATGATCGGCAAGTTCCTGGGCACCAAGGTGCCCGCTGTGGGCTTCTCCATCGGCTTCGAGCGCGTCTGCGGCATCCTGCTGGAGCAGGGTTATCAGATCCCCGGTGCCAAGCAGAAGATCGCCCTGCTCTACAACAGCGATATGGACTTCCCCGCCGTGCTGACCAAAGCCGCACAGCTGCGCGACACCTACAACGTCACCGTTCTGCCTCAGGCCAAGAAGCTGGGCAAGCAGCTGGGCCAGCTGGAGGCTTCCGGTTTCGCCGGTGCCGCCTTTATGGACAAGGATGAAGTAAAGATCTTCGCACAGCAGTAATGGGCGGGCGGCGGGAAACTTCCCGCCGCCCTTTGCAACAGCATATATAACAAAGCCCTCCCGGCCAATCGGCTGAGAGGGCTTTGTTTTGTACAATCAAATTACAAGCTGTACAGTTCCGTATACTTTTTGGTCAGATAATCCAGATAGTAGTGTGCATCAAAGGTGCCGCAGGCGTTTCTGACGACCTCAGCAGGCTCCAGCAGATGGCCGTACTGGTGCACCTTTTCCCGCAGCCAGCCGGTGACGGCGGAGAGATCCCCGTGAGCCACACCGCCGTACACATCGAATTCCTGCTCCATATTGTGGAGCATCTGGGCACCGTAGGCATTGCCCAGAGCGTAAGACGGGAAGTAGCCGAAGGAACCGCCCGACCAGTGGCTGTCCTGCAGGCAGCCCTCGCGGTCATTGGGAACCTCCACGCCCAGATACTCCTTGTACAGCTCTGCCCACGCGGCAGGGACCTCCTTTGCCGTCAGGGTGCCCGCAATGAGCTGCTTCTCGATCTCGTACCGCACCATGACGTGCAGGCAGTAAGTCAGCTCATCGGACTCGGTGCGGATGAGGCTGGGCTCCACCTTGTTCACGGCGCGGTAGAACTGCTCCGCAGTCACATTTCCCAGCTGTGCGGGGAAGAATTCCTGCACCTTGGGATAGATGGCCCCGATAAAGGCGCGGGAGCGGCCGATGAGGTTCTCGTAGAAGCGGGACTGGCTCTCATGCACGCCCATGGACACACCGCCAGTCAGGCAGGTGTACTGCAGGTCATCCCGGATGCCCAGCTCATACAGGGCATGGCCGCCCTCGTGGAGAACGGAATACATCGAGGAGGCCACATTGTGCAGGTCGTAGTTGGTGGTGATGCGGACATCCTTGTTATTGAACTCCAGCGTAAAGGGGTGTTCGGTCTCACCCAGACCGCAGTGGCCCCGGTCCAGACCCATGACCTCCATGAGATAGTCCGCAAACGCCTTCTGCTGCTCGACTGGATATTCCAGATGCAGGAAGCTGTCATCGATCTGGGGCTTCTCGCCGATGGCCCGGATGAGGGGCACCAGCCCCTTGCGCAGGGTGTCAAAGAACACGTCCAGCTGTTGGGTGTCCACGCCCCGCTCATACTCGTTCAGCAGGGCATCATAGGGCGCTTTTTCCGCATCATAATAGCCCGCGAACTTCCGGTTATACTCCACCAGCTCCTGCAGGATGGGGCAGAAGGAGGCAAAGTCGTTTTCTTCCTTTGCCTTGTGCCAGACATCACTGGCGCGGTTGGTCAGCTCGCTGTATGCCATATACTCCTCGGCGGGGATGCGGGTGAGCTGCCGGCAGCTGCGGCGCAGCTCCTCCACCTCGCGGCGGTGGAGGGTGTCCAGCGTCTCCCGCCGGGCATAGAGCTCCTCCACCAGTGCAAGGGTCTCGGGGGCGGTCATCAGCTTCTGCAGTTCACCGGCCAGAATGCTCAGAGCCACACCCCGGCCCTCGGCCGTGTTCTTGGGGGCCACGGTCACAGCGTCCAGATACAGGCTGTTGGAGGCGCAGTTGTAGGCGTACAGCTTCTTCTGCAGGGTCTCCAGCGCCCGCAGCTTCTCATTTTGTTCCATTGAGTGTTTCTCCTTCTTCAGTTTTTGGTGGGAAATGCCGGGTCATTCCAGAAAAAGCGCTTCCGGGCCACCGGGTCCGGGTCCGGGATCTCAAAGGTATAGCGCTCCGTTGCATTGATGACCGTGGTCTGGCCGTGGGTGCACACCCGGGGCAGGTTGGCATCATAGTTCAGGTGGACATGCCCGTGCACGAACCACTTGGGCTGGTACTCCTCCAGCAGGTCGTTGAAGCAGGCAAAGCCCTTGTGGGCCCGGTCGTCGCCATCGTTCAGGCCAGCCGCCGGGGAATGGGTCAGCAGCAGGTCGATGCCGCCCGCCCGGTGGGCCTTGAACCAGAGCCGCCGCACCCGGCGGCGCATTTCCTGCTCCGTGTACTGGAAGGTCTCCTCGCGGTTGTAGCGGATGCTTCCGCCCAGCCCCATGATGCGCAGCCCTTTCCAGACATACACCTGATCGTCCACGCAGATGCAGCCGCCCGGCTCGCCCTCCGTGCGGTAGCGGCCATCGTGGTTGCCGTGGACATACAAAATGGGGGCCGCTGTAAAATTTGTCAGATATTCGAGGTATTTTTTTGGCAGATCCCCGCAGGAGAGGATCAGATCGACCCCGGCCAGGCGTTCCCGGGTGCAATAGTCCCACAGCGCCTTGGAGGGGGTATCGGAAATTGCAAGTATCTTCACGTCCGCAACACTCCGTTCTGTTGAGCTTTTTACAGTGTCGTCTCTTTCAGGCTGCTCAGGCCGTTGATCTCCAGCAGGCCCAGCGTTCTGACATCCAGCTGATCGTACCGGGGCAGGCTGCCCTCCACGCACTCGCCCAGCCAGTCCATCTCCATCAGTTCCTTGGGGGTATAGGTGTCTGCAGTGGGTGCCTTGGGGATATGCCCCTGCGCAAAGATGCCCGCCGGGAAGATGGGAAACTCGTTGGCCGCAAGGTTCTTTTCCAGCAGATCGAGCAGCTGCTGCGTGCCCTTGGGCAGGGTCTCGTAGTAATCCAGCCGCTCCGCGTCACTGCGGAAGCCCCACCAGTAGTTGATGGCCTTGCCGCTGGAACCGCTGTCCCAGGTGCCCTCGAAGATGGAGCGGATGATGCCGATATAGAACACTTCCCACTTCCAGACCGGCAGCGCCACCGGCTGGATGCTGCCATCCGGCATCCGGCGGCACAGGCCGTATTCCCTGGCACTGCCGGTGGGCTCAAAGGGGCTGCAGGCGTAGAATAGCTCGATATCCGGGCAGTCGGAGAAATCCAGCGGTTTCCCCGGCTCCTGCAGGCAGGCCCAGCGCAGCAGGATATGGCTGTTGGGCCGCACGGTGCGCAGGCCCCGGGCAAAAGCATTGACGGCCGCAGGCACACCATAAACGGGGTTGGCCGCCACATAGCCCACCCGGTCGGTCAGATTCAGGATACCCGCCAGCATTCCCAGCAGGTAGTTGGCCTCATAGGTGCGGGGGTAATAGGTGCGCACCAGCGGATGGGGCGCGTTCAGGCAGCAGTTCAGGAACCGGGTCTTGGGGTGCTGGGCCGCCACCTTGAGGCAGGCGGGCCGCATCCGGATGCTGGTGGTGAACACCACGTCCGCGTTGTCGTGGGCCACCTCTTCCATGATCTGCTCCGCGTCCACCTCGGGGGAGACATTTTCCCGGTTGGTGATGATGAGCCGGTCCGGGAATTCCTTTTTCAGGGCCTCGATCCCCTTTTCGTGGCCCCGCACCCAGGCGCTATTTTTAGCATTGTACTCGTGCAGGAACACCACCTTGAGCTGGCTGGGCTTGCTGAAGATGTTCAGCTTGTTCAGCAGCGGCTCACTGCCGGGCTTTGGCTCCAGCGAAAGCTCCACGGCGTGGGGCTCCGTCAGGATCTTGATCTCATCCCACAGCTTGGCCAGGTTTTCCCGCACCTGGCTGGGGGTGGACTGGCAGGCATCCGAATACCGGTAGACCGAGAGATACACCAGCAGCGCGTCGCCCGGGGTCAGCCCCAGGGCGGAGCCGCCCAGCGCATAGAACTGCTGGCTGAACATGGTATACAGGGCCGAGAAGTTCAGCCGGTCGTCATCCGACCATACCTCGCTGGCGGCCTTGCAGACCAGCGTCTGCAGCTTTGCATAGCCGCCCAGCCGGGAGAACTGGACATTGTTGATCTTGCTCAGCTTATAAAAATCAAGAAACTCGTAGTAGATCTTGTTTTCCAGCGTGTCGTTCCGGGCCGGAACAAGCCGGGTGACCGTGCCCGGAATGGTGACCGCCTCGTAGTATTTGAGGACAGACACCCGCTTGTTGCCCTCCTGCACATAGAACTTGTTCAGGTATTCGTAGGCAATGATGGGGGTGTGGATGCCCTCCTCCAGATGGGCCTCGCAGAGATTCGACCACTTGATGGCAAACTCGGTGTCCTCTTCCAGCAGGGGCATAAAGTTGGCCGCAAAGGCGGTGTGCCGTCCGCTGGTCTTGGTGCCCACAATGCTCTCGGCGGGGATATCCACCAGCCCCAGTGGCTCCTGGGCGACGATGTTCACCCCGTTCAGGATATCATCCAGCACCGCAAGGTACGGCGACTGGCCGCGCGCCACACAGGCACGGTAGGCACGCTGGCCCGCGCGCAGGGCGCTTCTATAATCTTCTATCATGGCCATAGCAGAACTCCCTTCTTCAATGGCTCCTGTTTTCCTTTTCCGGCCCGCGCCGCCGTGTTTGCGGCACAGGTCTAAGGACAGTATAACATGAAATTCGGATTTATGGGAGACTTTCTCCGGCAAAGGTGTTGATTTACAGAAATTTTTCAGGTACGATAAATAGGAAACCATATTTGTGAGGTACATTTTCATGCAGACTGAACAGCTGCCCCGCCTGGAAGCGGGGGAATACCCCGGCGGCATCTGGTACTACGAGCCCCACACCTACCTGCCCTACCGCTATGTGCTGGGCCGGGTGGGCAGGCACCCGCTGGTGTGCATCGGCATCAACCCCAGCACCGCCCAGCCCGGCGCGCTGGACCCCACCTTAAAGAGTGTGGAGCGGCTGGCCAACGCCAACGGCTTTGACAGCTGGATCATGTTCAACGTATATCCCCAGCGCGCCACCGACCCCAACGACATGGACCGGGTGCCGGACCGCGCCCTCTGCGACGAGAACCTGCGCTGGCTGCGGGCCGTTCTGGCCGAGACCGAGCCCACCATGTGGGCCGCATGGGGCACCCTGATCGAAAAGCGGGACTACCTGCCCGGCCTGATGCGGGAGATGGTGGCCCTGACAAGGGAGCGGGACATCCCGTGGGTCACCTTTGGCAAGCGGAGCAAAAAAGGCCATCCCCATCACCCGCTCTACCTGCGCAAAGATTCCACACCTGAGCCGTTTGATGTTGAAAACTATCTGGACACCTGTTTTTGAGGGAGGGATACCATGACCCCGGAACGCTACCAGGCCCTGCTGCGCTGGCTGGAGGCCCGCCCCGCCCTGAAAAAGCTGGTGATCGCCCTGAACCGCTGGCTGCCTGCCGTGCCCTTTGCCTGCTACCCTTTGCTGCTGGTGCTGCTGAATGTCCGGTGGTTCCGGCTGCTCTCCGCAAACCGCGCCGCCGCTCTGGATTTTATGCAGCTCATCGCCCGGGCAGTCTTTGTGCCGGCCTTCGTCTTTCTGGGCGGCACGCTCCTGCGGGCCAGGCTGAACTTTCCCCGCCCGTATGAGCAGCCCGGCTTCACGCCGCTGGTGCCCAAGGAGACCCACGGCAAGTCCTTCCCCTCCCGCCACGCCCTGAGCGCCGCCGTGCTGGCCGCCGTGTGGTGCTACTTCTACCCCGCCGCCGGGGCCTGCATGGTGGTGGTGGCCCTGCTCATCTGCGCCCTGCGGGTGCTTGCCGGGGCGCACTATGTCCGGGATGTGGCCGCCGGTGCTCTGCTCGGCTTTGCCCTTGGGGCCGCCGGAATGTGGCTGCTGTGACCCCAGAATGCCCCCTGCGCCGGAAAATCCAAAAAAATTTGAAATTCCGCTTGACAGAAGCCTATGCGTATGGTATTATACTTCTCGCAGCGTGTGCCGAACGCACACTGCCGCCAGATAAGTACCCCATGGGATAACAACGTGCGCCCGTAGCTCAGGTGGATAGAGCAACTGCCTTCTAAGCAGTGGGCCGGGGGTTCGAGTCCCTTCGGGCGCATATTATGTGGTGCCTTTAGCGTAGTCGGTTAACGCGCCAGATTGTGGATCTGGAGACCGTGGGTTCGAGTCCCACAAGGCACCCTGCTAGGAATCAGACCGGAAGCCGAAAGGTTTCCGGTCTGATTTTTTGCTTTTCCGGCCCATTTTAACACGTATTTTCGTTGCTTTTCCGCTTTCTGCCGAAAAGTACAACTTTTTTTGAAATTGCGCTTGACAATTCCGGATTCCATGGTATAATAACTAACGTTCCGAGCCGAACGGCCCACGAACAAAACAGAATATGCGGATATGGCGGAATTGGCAGACGCGTTAGATTCAGGTTCTAATCGGGGCAACTCGGTGGAGGTTCAAGTCCTCTTATCCGCACCAAACAAGAAAGATCCGAACCATTTCTCGAAAGAGAAGGGTTCGGATCTTTTGTTTTTGGCGGCGTGCCCCACCGCACAACAAAAGCATCCGCAGCGCATGGCCGGGCTGTTTCAGCTCAGGCGCAGTGCGCTGCGGATGCTTATTTTTTAGGCCGCGCCCCCTCCCCCAAAGGGAGAGGTCACACTGCGCCTAGGTTTTGGTTTTCGCAAAACCTGATCAAAAGGCCGCTATGAGCTCCCCCGTCGGGGGAGCTGGCATTGCGAAGCAATGACTGAGAGGGTTTGTTTTGTTACCCCACCAGCTGCTGATAGGCATTCAGGGTCTTGTAGGCCGGGTCGGAGTTGTCGGGGGCAAAGCGGCCGCCCAGCTTCTGATCCATCAGGCCGTGCTCCACGCACCACTGCGCCGCCTTGGCGGTGTCCGGGTCTGCAACGTCCTTGAAGGCCGGGGCTTCGCTAGGCTCAGGACGGCCTGCGGTGTTCCACAGCAGCAGGGCAGTCTGGGCACGGTTCTCCGGCATGGCCACGCCCTCCGGCAGCAGGGCTTTCAGCTGCTGCTCGGAAACATAGCTGTACACGCCGTAACCCACCAGACCGGCCACGGCTGCGCCAGCGCCAGAAGGACTACCCCCAGCGCCTTGCCAACGGCGAAACGCTGGAAGCCCTGACCGAGGAGACCTGGCAGCTGCTGTGTGACAATGCCTGAACCCGCAGCACAGCCAAAAAGGGGGAACTTTGATGCACTTTTTTGCCCGGCACCGTGAGAATATCCGCCAGAGCTCCATGAGTTCCCGGCTGCTGTGGCCCTGCCTGCTGCTGCTGACCTTTGGCGCGGCGCTGTTCCTGTTTGCCAGCCTGCACAACACCAAAAAGGACACCACCCGCAGCCTGGAGATCCAGTATTCGGTGTTCCAGAACGATATGGAGCGCTATTTTGACCAGCTGGCGGTCATGGGCGTGAACCTCTCTGAGGATATGGGCGCTCTGGTGGATCAGCAGCTTGCCAGCCGGGAGATGACCTTTGACCAGCTGAACGATTCCCCCGAGGCGCTGAACGCGCTGGAGGAGGAGATGATCGAGCCGCTCTGCCGCAGCCTGCGCCGGACCAGCTGCTCCGGTGCTTTTGTGCTGCTGGATGCCACCGTCAACACCCGCATGGAGGGGGCCGGGTCCTCCCACGCCGGGCTCTATGTGCAGAAAGGCGGTGCCGACACCCCCACCGTGCCCCTGCTGCTCTACCGCGGCAGCGCCGATGTGGGCAAGACCCACAGCGTGATGCCCCACCGCAAATGGCGCATGGAATTCCAGACCGACCAGTTCCCGGACTACGACCGCTGGATGACCCCCAGCAGCACCCCGATGTACCAGGCTTATACGCTGACGGAGCGGTTCAGCCTCCCCGGCACCTCGGAGGAGGTGCAGCTGTTTTTGCTGCCCCTGCGGGGCCGCGACGGCACCATGTACGGGCTATGCGGCTTTGAGATCAGCCAGAGCTTTTTCAAGCAGAACTTTGCCCAGCCCACCGGCTTTGACCACCTGATCTGCCTGCTTGCCCCGGCAGACAGCGGGCTGAACGCCAGTGCCGCCCTCAGCAGCGGCACCACCGGCGGCTACTTCCACGCCCCCCGGGAAATGCTGGTGCTGCGCAGCATGGGCAGCAGCCTGACCCAATTGATCGGCTCCGACAGCGCCTATGCAGGCATCTCGGAGCTTTGCCGCCTGAGCGAGAACCAGTCCTACCGGCTGGCCGTCTGCATCCCCATGACGGACTACCGCAGGCTGATCTTCTCCGGCAACCTGCAAATGCCGCTGATCGGCCTGTTCATCCTCTTTTTTGTGGTGTTCTGCTGCATGTACTTTCACCAGCACATCCTCTCGCCGGCGTTCCGGCAGTTCGAGGAGGACCGGCGGGAATCCCGGCGGCGGATGGACGAGCTGCAGCTGGAACGCCAGCAGATGCAGACAGAACTTTCCCGGCTGGCGGACGTGTGCCGCAACGAATCCGTCCCCGATGCCTTCCAGACCTTTCTGGAGGGCATCCCCAACCTGACAAAGACCGAGCGCCGCATCTTTGACGGCTATGTGGCCGGGCTGCGCTCCCGGGAGATCGTGGAGCAGCTGGACATCAAGGACAGCACCCTGCGCTTCCACAACAAGAACATCTACGAAAAGCTGGGGGTCAGCTCCCTCAAGCAGCTGCAGCAGTTTGCCGTGATCCTGAATTCCGGCGGCAACAGCGCCCCGGACGAAAACGCCCCGGCGAAAGGCCGCTGAACGGAATGCTCCCGCGCCGCAGCTTTCGCTGAAAAGATGCAAAAGAGCCGCCGCACCTCACACAGGTGCAGCGGCTCTTTTTGAGTTGATCTTATCCGTTCCGGGCATTCCGGAAACCATTCCGGCGGCGTTTTCCAGCTTGCTCTTGCGAGGTCATCGCCGTGTATCCCATGCAGACGGTCATGCAGTTTTCAAGAATCGTCCATTCTTTAAAGAATTGTCCATAGACAAATCTGCAAGCAGACTGTAAAATACTTTGCAGGTAGTCAAAGCTAACCTCGAACCACTTGAGAGGGTGATTTCTATATGAAAAAGACACGACTGACGATCATTCTATTGATGATTCTAACGCTTGTTTCTGCAATCATTACGCTTTGCATGGGAGCAGTCCGCATTCCGGTACAAGATACACTATCGATCCTGCTTCGGCACCTGTTCGGGACAGACACAGGCGCCTCGGTATCTGTGGCATTTGAACAGATCGTCTGGCAGATCCGAATGCCCCGAATTATTCTGGGCTTTCTAGCAGGAAGCGGGCTGGCGCTCTGTGGCTGCGTGATGCAGGCAGTTGTCCAAAACCCAATGGCAGACCCATATATTCTTGGTGTGTCGGCAGGCGCAACGCTGGGAGCCACCGGTTCACTCTTTTTAGGGCTGGGCGTAATCTCCGGCTTTTGGGCCTTTGTAGGAGCAGGCGGTGCCTGCTTCCTCGTATTGGCTCTCTCATCGGCGGATGGCAAGACCACCTCAGTCAAGCTGATTCTCTCCGGCATGATCGTCAATGCACTGCTGACAGCATTTTCCAACTTTATCATTGCGGTAGCAGGCGATTCGGACGGTATGATGTCCATTAAGTTCTGGACGATGGGCTCCCTGACCCGCGCCGGATGGAAAAACATCGGCCCCATTGCACTGATCGTACTGGCAGCAGCAGTCTTTTTTCGGACGCAGGCCCAGACACTGGATGGTCTGATGCTTGGTGAGGAAGCAGCTTCCACCATTGGCATCAACACCTTCCGGTGTCGGTTGGTTTACCTGCTGGTACTCTCGGTGCTGACCGGTGCACTTGTATCGGTTTGCGGCACGATCGGATTTGTGGGGCTCATCATCCCGCATGTTTCCCGCGCCATTGCCGGCACAGCCCACCGAAAACTACTGCCGATTGCGGCATTATCCGGCGGACTGTTCATGCTCTGGGTGGATGCCATCGCCCGCAGTCTGATTCCCAACACCGAGCTGCCTGTGGGCATCTTCACCGCCTTGGTGGGTGCGCCGTTCTTCGTCTATGTGATGGTGCGTAAAAAATATGGATTTGGAGGCAATTGAATGAGACTGGAAGCGAAAGATGTAAACATTTCGATTTCCGGCAAACCAATTGTACAGCATCTCTCCATTGAGGTGCCGGACCGGAAATTCTCGGCCTTGCTGGGTGCCAACGGCAGCGGCAAGACCACTCTACTCCGCTCCATCTACCGCACACAAAAGATGGACAGCGGCATCGTTCGTCTGGATGACGAGGACATCACACACTTTTCCGGCAAAAAGCTGGCGCGGAACATGGCGGTGATGGGACAATTCAACCAAATCAATTTTGACTATACCGTGCTGGACATCGCCCTGATGGGACGGTATCCGTTTCACTCCCTGCTGGAGCAGGAAAAAGAGCGGGATTATGAGATGGCTTTGGAGGCACTGGACAAGGTAGGCATGAAAAGCTACCGCGACCGGAACTTCCAGTCCCTTTCGGGCGGTGAAAAGCAGCGGGTGGTTCTGGCCCGCGCGCTGACCCAGTCGCCCAAGATCCTGATCCTCGACGAGCCGACAAATCATCTGGATATCCGTTATCGGTTAGAAATCCTTTCAATCATCAAAGATTTGCAAATCACAGTCCTGGCTGCTCTGCATGATCTGAGCCTTGCGGCGCAGTTCTGCGACTATCTCTACCTGATGAAACAAGGGGAGATAGTTACGCAGGGGATGCCCGAAGCCGTAATGACCTCTGAAAACCTGCACCGCATCTTTGATGTCGAAGCCTGTGTCTACCCCAGCCCGATCAACGGAAAACTGATGATTCAATATCTATAACAAAAACGCGGGAGTACCCCGCA